>Ga0208153_100200_pt1 | contig 22370 bp, 24 predicted proteins | sample Wag42014_10_18_FD_187331 | JGI IMG/M metagenome (GOLD analysis project Ga0208153, IMG submission 187331) | Deep subsurface shale carbon reservoir microbial communities from Ohio, USA - Utica-2 Time Series 2014_10_18 (SPAdes) (version 2) ... | reverse complement strand
CTTGTTTCACCTTTTTTGCGTAATCTGTGGATAATCTATTTTAAGAGTTTCTAAGAACAATTTATCCACAATTTTGCCTGTTGATAACTTTAAGTTTTTGCTATTTTAAAAAATGGGGAAACTCCTTCTACAAATAGCTTGACATTGAAGTCTGTTATGATAAAATTACTTATGTTGAGTAAATCATAATTAAAAAGAGACAAAATAACACTGTAAGGAGATGTTTACTAATGAAATCATTTTTAGTTCCCAGAGAAATTCATTTTGAAGAAGGTGCCTTAGATTATTTGTCGACTTTAGATGGTCAAAAGGCAGCTATTGTAACTGATGAAGGTGTTATGGAAGATTTAGGCTTTTTAGCAAAAACCAAAGCTAAATTTGCTGAGGCTAATATAGAAACAATTGTAATTGATGACGTTGAGGCTAACCCCTCTGTTAAAACAGTATTAAGAGGTAAAAAAGATATGTTAGAATTTGAACCTGATTTAGTAGTTGCCCTTGGTGGTGGTTCAACTATGGATGCTGCCAAAATAATGTGGGCTTTTTATGAACATCCAGACTTAGAATTTGAAGATATTATTGAGGTTGGTTCAATGCCTAAATTAAGGAATAAAGCTAAGTTTATAGCTATTCCTTCTACTAGTGGAACTGCTTCGGAAATTACAGCTTTTTCTGTAATTACAGATACTAAAAAGAAAATCAAATATCCAATTGTATCTCCCGAAATAGTACCTGATGCAGCAATTATTGATCCTCAAATTCCAGCTACAATGCCACCTCAAATCACTGCTAATACAGGAATGGATGTTTTAGCTCATGCAGTTGAATCATTTACTTCTACTAATGCTAGTGATTATACAGATGCTTTATCTTTAAAAGCAATAGAAATGGTTTTTGAATATCTACCACGTGCTTATAAAAATGGTAATGATATGGAAGCTAGAGAAAAAATGCATAATGCTTCTACAATTGCCGGAATGGCCTTCTCTAATTCTTCTTTAGGAATTATTCACAGTTTAGCCCATAAAATTGGGGGAGAATTCTATATTACTCACGGTTTGGCTAATGCAATTTTATTACCTTATGTTATTGAATTTAATTATCAAGCAGCAGAAGCTAAATTTAAAACTATAGAAAAAACTCTAGATATTAAAAGTTTAGCTGATTCGATTCGTGAATTAAATAAAAGCTTAGATATTCCAGCTTCTTTTGCTGAAATTGAAAATGCTAAATATAATGCTGACGAATTTGAAGCTATTTTAGACAGAATGTCCGAAAATGCTCACCAAGATCCTTGTACTTTAACTAATCCTAAAGAACCTACAGTAAAAGATATGAAAACAATCTATCAAAATGCATTTTATGGTGAATAATAATTAAAAAAATAATTAATTAACTGACCCCTACTAATTTTAAACAAAATTAGTAGGGGTTTTTATATTTTAAAAAATGGGGAAACTATTATTGTCGATTTAATTGAATTACCTTAATATATAAAGTATAATGAATATAGGTATGTGCTAAAAATTTACAATTTAAATAGATTGATTTATAACAGGGGGAACATTATGAAAGCCAAAGAGTTAATTATAAACACCATACGTATTATTGGAGATGTAATTTTTGTTAATCTGGCCTTTCTATTGGCTTTTAAACTTCGTTTTACTGGAGGAATTCCAGCTCAAAACTATAATGCGTTTTTAAACATAATACTATATGTCTCTATTTTTTCTGTTCTCCTATTCCAAATGTATAACCTTTACAGTAATCAATTAAAAAGACGGGTAGATGAGGTATTCTATACATTTATTCCAGCTACTTTTATTATAGTTCTCTTTACAGGTACAGTAACATATCTAACCCATTCTTTGGCCTTTCCGCGCTCGGTTTATTTAATTTCTTTTCCTACACTTTTTGTAACAATGGTTGCCTGGCGTTATTTAACAATAGCCTTGGAGCGCCTTATTTCTAAAAAAGAAGAGATTATTATTGTTGGTCGGGGAGAGAACACAGCCAAATTAATAAAAAATATAGTTAGTACCATGCATAAAAGCTATAATATCAAGGATGTAATAATTGATAATCCTGATTTTCTTAAGGGATTAGAGCATGTAGAGTTTAATTTGCATACTGATTTCAATAATTTAGAAGAAAAGTTAATGGATATGGATGCAGACATAATATTCGTGGCTTCAAATTTAAATGAAGCAGAGAAGAAGGATGCCTTCTATGCAGCCTTAGAGAAGGACTGGGAGGTTTCACTGGTACCTGAATTCTATGAGATTATGCTTTCTGGTTCCAGGTTGGAACAGATTGGAGAAATGCCTGTCTTTGAGATTGTACCACCTCATAATTCTATTGGTTTTTTCTTTAAAAGAGTAACAGATATACTATTAGCTTCAATTGGTCTGCTTTTAAGTTTACCTTTAACTCTTCCTGCAGCGATAGCTATAAAACTAGAAAGCAGAGGCTCTCTCTTTTTTACTCAGGAGCGGGTGAGTCGTATGGGAGAAGAATTTGATGTCTATAAATTCAGGACAATGGTCAATAATGCAGAAGAAAATACCGGACCTGTTTTAGCTCAAAAGAATGACAGCAGAGTAACAAAGGTGGGTAAGCTCTTAAGAAAGACAAGAATAGATGAAATTCCGCAGCTTATTAATGTTTTAAAGGGTGATATGAGTATAGTGGGTCCCAGACCTGAAAGGCCTCACTTTGTAGGTCAGTTTGAGAAAGAAATACCTCATTATAAATACCGTCATTTTATTAAGACTGGTATTACAGGCTTAGCCCAGGTATATGGTTTCTATGACACTGATGCCGAAGACAAGCTAAGAATGGACCTTTTGTATGCAAATAAGCGGTCTTTTGTCTTTGACTTAAAGATATTATTAGAAACTTTGAAGGTTATTTTTATGGGGCATAAAGCAAACTGAAAAAATTAAATCAGATATTGCTTACCCGGTGCTATTACTTTGCAGCAGCGGGTATTTTATTACAGATATTTAAGGAGTTGAACTTTAATGGAAGTATTAGTAACAGGTGGAGCGGGATTTATTGGCTCCAATATTGTAGATGGATTAATTGAAAAAGGTCACAAAACAATAGTGGTTGATAATATGAGCACTGGTAAAAAAGAAAATTTAAATGAAGAGGCTGAATTTTATCAGCTTGATATCAGAGCTCAGGAACTGGAGAAAGTTTTTGAGGAAAATGAAATCAGCCATATCATCCATCATGCAGCTCAAATAGATGTCCAGCACTCAATTAAAGATCCTCTCTTCGATGCTCAAAATAATATTTTAGGAACAATCAATGTTTTAGAGATAGCTAAGAACTATGAAGTAGATAAAATAATTTATGCTTCCTCTGCTGCGGTTTATGGCGAACCAGATTATTTACCAGTAGATGAAGATCATCCAATTAAAGCAATGTCACCATATGGAATAACTAAATATACTCCAGAACATTACATAAAAATGTACAGTGAACTTTACAATCTTAAATATACTATTTTCCGTTATTCTAATGTTTACGGTCCTCGGCAAGACCCCAAAGGTGAAGGTGGAGTTGTTTCTATTTTTGTAGATAAAATGTTGGCTGAAGAAAGACCAGTTATTTTTGGTGATGGTCAGCAAACTAGAGATTTTATCCATGTTTATGATATAGTAAAAGCAAATCTTCTTGCTTTAGATAAGGGCGATAATATTTTAATTAATATTAGTACCGAAAGTAGAGATAGTGTTAATGATCTGATAGATTACTTAAATGAAATTCTTCCATATAATCTAGAAGCTATTAATGAGGAAGCTCGTAAAGGAGATATTCTGCATTCTTCCCTGGCTAATGGTAAAGCTAAAGAACTTTTAGGGTGGACTCCTGATTATGATTTAAGAGCAGGATTAGAACAGACAGTTGAGTATTATTCAAAATAGAGGGTGAAGATAATGGCCTATTTAAAAGATAAATTTCAGCAGCAAGGATATTTAACCAGAGATCAGTTAAAAGAGTATGCTAAAAATAATGGGATCAGTTATGATCTTGTTAAGAAAGTGTTATCTGATCTCGGGATTAAAATTTATGATATCAAGCCAAAAAGCGAAGTCAAATCGACTTCGGGTGAATATGAGAAGTGTGTTCTATGCGGTAAGAAGACGGATGTTAAAGTAAGCGAAAAAGTAGATCGCAGAGAACATTATGTAACTGGAGTAGGGCAGTTATGTGAGAAGTGTCATGGGGAGCTATAGAATTTGATATATTATTTCAAAGCTGATTTTTCTTCATGACAAATTGTTTATTTTAATGAAAACATAATTGGAGGAAATAAAATGAAATTTAAACTATATATAGAACCAGTCGATTTACCTGCTATTACAAAATATTATTCAGGCCAGAGTGATGAGCTAAATATTACCGCTTGGATAAACAATGAAGAAATAAGTAATTTGATACCTCTTTCTTTTACTGAAAACGATTTGGAATTTATTAAGATAATAAATGATAAAGAAAATCATTCATATGTTATTAGAGAGGCCTCATATACAGGAGATGAAAACTTATTAGATATATTTGAATAAGAAATTTAACTTTAATAAGATTATTTGGCTACCGTAAACATTAGGGTTAATAACCTGATTGTTTGCGGTTTTTTTCGTAGTATAATATAATTTAAAATTAAAAATTCAGATAAAATTTATTGACAAAAATATACACCTATGATATTATCAGTCTATCAAATACGTCTATTGATAGATGTATTTAAATCATTGATAAAAAAGGTGGTATAAAAATGGAAACAACAATTGATTTATCAGAAAAAGAATATGAAGAGTTAAAACGGTTAGCAGAATTGTCAAATATGGAGATTGCTGAGTATATAAAGCTAAAATTATTTGGTAGTTCTGATAACAAAGAAAAATTAGTTGCTCAAACATTGGAAAAAATAGATGAATTGTCAGCGGGAACTAAATTTAATATTAGACAACTCTTTGGAACTGAATGGAACAAATTAGCTCGAGGAACTAGATTATCTTTAGGAAAAAGAATCATGTCCAAATCTCAAGAAAATAATGCTATTTTTAAACCTACGGAAAAGGATTCTCAACATACTCAGTGGTATGTAAAAATATAATTTAAATAGGCTTTTTAACAACAAAGTGTGATTTATAAAATTAATAGTTTTAATTCTTTTAGACATAATTTAAAAATAAGGCCTCTATCTCAATAAATAGGGGCCTGTATCGCAAAAAGTTTTTGTTTTAATGGGTATTTGATCAGCTTTTTAATTTATATCCCTTTTAAAGTTTCATAAGATTTGTTTGATGCGGTTTCAAGTTAATTTTTCTTCTCATACTCACTTTTTCTTCTATAAAAAGTAGATTTACTGATGTCTAATTCTTCCATAGCTTCAACAGCAGTCATCTCTTCTTTATCATAAACCTGATCATAGTAATAGTAAAAATCATCAACTTCAATTTTAGGCCGGCCGAGATGTACTCCATCTTTGCGGGCTTTTTCTATACCTTCTCTCTGCCGCCGCCTGATTTTCTTTCTCTCCTTTTCGGCCATATAAGATAATAACTCTAAAATAATATTAGAAATCAATTCTTCCATTCCGTTTTTAAATTTTCTGGTATCTAAAAGGTCCATATCTAAAACTACTATATCTGCTCCAATATCCATAGTGATCTCTTTCCACTCTTCTTTAATCATTCTATAGTTTCTTCCCAGGCGATCTAAATCCTTAATGAATAAAACATCATCTTCCTTAAGCAATCTTTTTATTAATTGATACTCAGGTCTATCAAAATCTTTTCCACTCATTTTATCCATAAAAATATAATCTTTTTCAACACCAGCTTTTAAAAGTGCATCTTCCTGTCTGGCCGGATTCTGTTCTTTACTGGAAACTCTTATATAACCATATTTTCTACCACTCATATTATCCCACCTCTATTTCCAATTATTAGTTATAGTATATCATAAAAGTTTCAAAAGGTATATAGTTATTCTGGTATATCTCAAAATTAAATTTAACACCTTTTGATACGCATTTAATAAAAAGAAAATAGCAGCTTAGATTCACTGCTATTACTGGCTTTATTAGCAGTTCTATAAATCGCTAACAAGAGAGTGTCTAAAGGTATACCTTTTGGGCTATTAAATAATAGAATTAATTTCAAAATAATTACAAATTAACCTAACAATTATACTTTGTGAATGATATAATTAAATTAGTTAAAAAAATATGAGAATGGAGTGATTATAATGTTGCATGAGCTTTCTAAAGCTGTCGAAGAATTTGATACTGTTTCAGATGATAAACTAGGATATTTCGAAGAAGAAATATTAGGTTTTGCCTTTTTTGCTGATGGTGAAATAAAAATTGAGACTAATTATTATTTGGAAACACCTTATGTGAGCATCGGAAACCAAAACTATAAGTCTGATGCAAGAGTTAAAGCAAATTATCGATCAGGATTAGCTCAGACTATCAGAAAAGGTTTTGTTGATCAATGGTGTGGAAATAGTTTTCTTCTAACTGAAAAAGGTTGGAATAAAGCTGAATATATTGTTGAAGATATTAAAAGGTCATTGTAAATAGTAAATAAAATTGATACTCTAATAATAGTTATTATTTTTATTAGAATTAAATTATAAACATAATTTACAATGATAGGAGTTTTAAAATATGCAATTTCAATGCAAAGCTTGTGGTTCATCTTTTTCTGCTATGGAGTGGAATATTTCCACAAGAAAACATATACCTGAGAATAGAAACTTTATTCCGATCCAGACTATTTATGATAACCCTGATGCTACAGATATTAAAGAACTGAAATGGTTTTGTCCTAACTGCAGCATAGATAAACCTGATGTTACAGTAAAACTTGATGAATATTAGAAATTAGAAGAATAAGCGGCTTCTGCAAATAAAAAGCTGATGTAATCCTAAGGCTAAATAAAACTTTTTGCGATTTAAGCCCATCTTGTTAAAGGGGCGAATACTAATCGCCCCCTTCTAGTTTAAAATATAATGAAGGGTATAAGTATTATTGATACCCTTTAAAAATTGACTTATTGACTAAGAAACCCCACCAGTAGCTTTAGAAATTGGTGGGGTTAATAGTTAATAAAATATTAAGATATAGATCTCATTTCATCCAGGGAATAAATTCTAAGGAAATTATCATCCAATAGATTTTGGACCTGAACTTTAGCTACATCAACCCTGGCTTTATCAGTAAGCTTTTCTATACTTTCTTCTCTATTAAAAAAATAGTTATGCAATTCTTCTGCTATTGGTGGTGAGAAATCTTTTTCTAAATTTGCTTTAAATAATTTTTTAGTTTCATCAATTTCATGAATCCAGCTTCCATCTTTATTTGAGACTAAGTCTAAACTATATTTTCTCCAAAAAGTAACATCTATAACTTTGCTTTTAAATTGTTTCTGTTCGAAATCATCTATTTCCCAGAGTTTTTCAGCATATTTGTTTTTAGCCTTTTCAATATTTTCAGCTGAAATTTTTACAAGAAATTCTTCATTTTTTCATCAGAAATAAAAATGTAATCACTCATTAACCTATTCCTCCTATAATTGATATTTTAATTTACTTCTTCTCTGTTAATTTATCTAATCCTTTATTTCAGCCTTAAATCCAATAGATTATTAAGAGAAATTTTCTGCTGCTCACCAACTTCCTCTGAAATAATTACTTCTTTTCGATATGAATCAACTTTTTTGATTACCCTGAGGCTGTTTTAACTCTCTTATCTTCATGATATTTTACTTCTACCGGCTGATTATTTTGAACAGCCTTCTGCAGCTTATAGTTTATTTCTTCTTTTTCCTGGTCATCTAAAATTGGCTTTTCTCTGTCCTTTTCCCTTTCCTTTAGCTCTTTTAAACGCTTCCTGTGTTCGATCAGCATCATAGCAGTCCATTTCTTGTTACCTCTATCCTTTAGATTCATAAATGATCAGCTCCTTTCTCCCCTTTATTTTATCATACATTTGTTCGTTTTTCTATGTTATAATATCATATTTGGGTTATTTCTATCTTAGTCCATATTTTTTTAGTCCATATTTTTATTGACTATTGTAAAAATATTTAGTAAACTTATATTATACTTAGTTTACAAAGTAAACATAAGTAAACTATAGTATATTTTTAAATTGAAAGTTTTAGTTATAAAAATTAAGTTTGGGTGGAATATCATTAAATTAACCTGAGGAGGTAGTATTATGTCAGAAACCTGGAGTGCTAAAGTGAGCAAGGAAACCAAAGAAAAGATTAATGAACTGGCTGATATGAGTGATTTTGACAACCGAGGTGACTTTGTAGAGCACTTGTTGGGACTTTACAATATCAATAACGTTAAGGATGAAGTGCCTGAGTTAAGTGGTGATCTGGCATCTCTTCAGACTATTACCAAAGAGATTACCAATATATTTACCGGTATGGGAGAAAAAATGGCTGTTGCTTTAAGGGAGAAAGATAATAATTACCTTCAGCAGCTGGCAGAGAAAGATGAAACAATAGAAGAATTAAAGAATGAATTTAATGAATTGGAAGAAAAGCATCAGGAACTAAAAAAAGATTCTAAAGAAGAAAAGAGTTTGTTGTCAGAAAAGGTCTCTTCTCTTGAAGATGATTTAGAGGAACTCGAAAAGGACAATGAACAGCTGAAAAACTCTGTAGAAACTAAAGATGATCTGATATTTAATCTTAAGGATCAAAAACAAGAATTAAAATATGAGATTCACTGTAAAGATGATCAGTTAGAAGAGCTGCCAAAAATTAAGGACCGTTTAAAAGAGCTGGGATCAGAGCTTGAAAAACAGCAGAAAGAAAATGACCAGCTACAAAGCAAAATAAAATCCCTTAATAAGCAGCTTAATGATAAGGATACTGCTATGGAGAATATGAAGGAAAAACTAACTAATGAAAAAGAGCGGGCGCTTTTAGAGCAGGAAAAAGAATTCCAGAAACAGCTGCAGGAAGTTAGAGACGAATATAATGAGAAGGTCCAGGGTCTTTTAGATCGGCAAGAAAAAGGGGATAATTAATGTGAGGCAGTTTTATATTAAGGCATATAATTCAGCTGTTAAGCATGGCAATAATCAGTTAAGAAAAATGGTCTGGGCGGAAAACAAGGACCAGGCCTATGACGAATTCTATAAGCAGTTTGAGAAACCAGGGACTGTTAATGCTAGCAATGTTTATATCAGAAAAATCATAGAAGTTACTGAAGAAAATAAAGACTCCCTGGATGATTATTAATCTAATTATCTTTTAATTTGTCTTTAAAGGAGTTTTAATAGCCTGCTGATATTATTATAAATAGAATAAAAGAATAAATTTGATCCCCTTTTTTAAAGCTGCGCCAGAGGCAGCTATCATATAGATCTTTGTACTCGATAATTTCCTCCTCATTTTTATCCCATCCTTTTTAGAGGGTGGGTTTTCCTATAATTAATTGATTTCAGAATATAAATTATCAACCATCTTTTTACTTTTGTACTAATATTACTTTTTGTTTTAGTATAATTGTAAAATATAGTTTTGAAATATGGTATTACAACTAGTACTAATATTAAATTTAATGCCAGAACTAATACCAGTACCAGTTTCAGTACTAATGTCAGTATCATCATTAAAAGGAGATTTAAAACGTCGATAATCTTCAGAATATTATAAAATGCATAATTACGTACCTGCGTATCGGCATAAGAAAATACTTAAGCAATTATAACTTCTTTCCTGATATAATAATTTCAACATAATCAGAACATTATTTTTAATAGATCTTGCTGTTAACATTGGTACTGAACTTAGTACTAAATCCAGGACTGTAGATGAAACTAATTATAGTATTAAATTTAATACTAATATTAACTTCAGTACTGGTGTCAGTATTGGTACCAGTACTAATTTCAGTACCAATTTTTAATGTAAGAATAAACTTTAAAAATAAAATCCTCACCAATTAATATTCAGAATATTATAAAATACATAATTACGTAAATACGTATTGACATATTGGCATAAAAGCATAATTATTTATTTCAGAATATTACTTTCAATAAATATTGCTGCTTTCATCACCATTAATACCAATTATAATTTAAATGTCATCATCCATATTGAAATTAATCCTCGATCAAGTACTATAGATGACACTTGTTTTAGTATTAACTTCAGTACTGGTACTAATATTAACTTCAGTACTAGTGTCAGTATTAGTACCAAAACTAGTTTAAGTACTAATTAACAACACCAAGTTTTTGATAATTAACTTAAAATTGATTAATTATCATAATATTATAAAATATGTAATAACATAATTACGTAATTACATATAAGCATATTAGCATAAATATTTATTTTAGAATTTTATAAAAAATGTAGTTACGTAATCGCATATTTAAATAATTATGTATTAGCATAATAAAATTGGTTGATTGTTCACGATTCTTAGCGAAATAGACCATATATGCCTAGAAAACAGTTCCATTTTCTGAATATTATAAAATATGTAATAGCATAATTACGTAATTATGTAAGTACGTAAATAAATAATTACATAATAGCATATTGGCATAATTACGTAATTTACAATAGTTTCCTCATTTTTCAGTTGTTAATTATATCTTTTCATATTTTGCAGTGTATTATTGCAAGTATTTATCTAATATTTGTGATTAACTCTCTAAAAATGCAAAGTTGTTTTCTGATCATTTAAACTATCATTCTAAAATTTATAGCTGTAAAGGCTGCTATGATAGTGATAATACGTGAAATGCAAATTATTAAAAGAAAATTTATTCCATTTAAGCAGGAAGTTTGTTGTCTGTATAGAATTAATATGATAGCATAAAAGATAAGATAAGATTGCATTTAGGAGGCTATAAAATGGCAAAAATAATTTCAATCGTAAATCAGAAGGGTGGAGTTGGTAAAACAACTACAACTCATAACCTTGGATATGCTCTATCTGAAGAAGGTAACAAAGTTTTATTAATTGACTTAGATCCACAGATGAATTTATCAACAACACTCGGGATAGACTGCTACGCTCAAAAGAACTCTATTTTTGATGTATTAAATGATAAAGAACTTCCACTAAGCAGCATTATTAAAACTACCAAACATAAAAATTTAGATATTATTCCATCAGCATTTGAACTTACAGGTGCTGAATTGGAATTTGCTAGGAGAATCAGTTCTGCTTCTTTACTCGCCAGATCCTTTTCAAATTCACTTAAAGAGGACTATGACTTTATTTTAATTGATTGTCCACCTTCTTTAGGGATATTAACTATCAATGCTTTAAGTGCTTCAAATTACGTTATTATCCCCATGCAGCCTGAAGTTTATGGTTTATATGGAATTGAAATGCTCTTATCAACCTATGAGGAAGTCCAGGAAGAGGTTAATCATGATTTAGAAATAATGGGTGTTCTAATAACCATGCATGATGCTAGGCTATCCTTACATAAAGAAATGACAGAAAAAATTAATGAGTATTTCAAAAAGAAAGTTTTCAAAACTATTATTAAGACTAATACCACTTTAAAAGAAGCTCAGAGTAATAACCAGACCGTTTTTGAATATGATGGTAGAGCAAGAGGTGCTAAAAATTATATGAGTCTGGCTAAGGAGGTTATGGAGCATGTCGAAAAAGAAGAATAGATTAGGAAAATCAGTAGATGTAATTGGTGGAATCGCTGATAGATTAAATAATGAAGCAAAAAAGAAAAAGAACCAGGATGATGAAGAAAATACAAATGAAGAAAAAGAAAATAATTCATCTGAAAATGATGAAAGTAAAAATGATGTTAGATACTCTACAAATAAAAAAGAGACTGATTATGAAATTAGTCAAAATAAAAAATCAAATAATTCAGATGATTATTCTCCAAAAGATAGTTGGTTTGATGAACAAGAACCGTATCGATCTTCATTTATAGTTAAGCCCAAAATGGAAACTAATTTTGAAGATTGCAAGAGAAAATTTAGAAGAGAATTAAGAATGAATCTGAGTAAACAAAATGCAATAGAACTAGGCTGGCTTTTATTAAAAAAATTAAGAGATAGCGATTTTGAAAAAGTAAGAAAAACTTCTTCTCCTGATGATGATCTAGTTGAAGCTCTAAAAGAAGTTATTGAAGAATATTATTAAGTTGTTTGAATTTTATAAAATATTTAATTACGTAATTATGTAATGGCATATTTACGTAAATGCATAATTATGTAATTACATACAATTTTTTGACTAATATATTTCTCAGTTATAATATTAAGCTGTATATTGATAACTTTCAGATTCTATATGGGGTGACAACTATAAATGAGCATTACATATCAAAGCCAAATTTTTCATACAATCAAATCATTTGCAGGCGAGAAAAATATATTAGCAATACCAAAAAGTTTTATCCGTTTTTGTGACGAAAATCTCTATACTGGTCTTTTTCTATCTCAAATAATTTACTTATCAGATAAAGGGAGTAGAGAAGATGGATTTATCTATAAGTCGAACAAAGAATGGAAAAAAGATTATTTCTTAAGTGATTATGCTATTCGACAGGCTAAAAAGTACTTAGAAGATAAAGGAATTATTGAAACTAAACTGATCAAAGCTAACGGTGCTCCAACTACTCATTATAAGCTAAAAAAACAAAAATTCACTGAATTATTCATGGAATTTCTTCAAAATGAAGAGGGTTCCTCAAATGGATTTGTTGAAATCAACGAAACCAGTGATAGCATGGAATCTTCGAAATCAACAAATGGATTTGAGAAGGATAATCCCAGTGATAACATGGAATCGTTGAAATCAACAAATGGAATCGTTGAATCCAACGAAACATTAACAGAAATTACTACAGAAATTAATAATAATAAAAAAAATAATAAAAAAAGGCAGCTTGAAAAAATCAACCAGGAATTCCAAAAATCATTCTCTACCTCACTTAACCATATTCAGCTAGAAAAAATAAAAGAATACATGCTTAAGGGGCTATCTGAGAATCTTGTCTTAAAAACTATCGAATACTGTGGCCTTGGAGGTCATAATCAGATGTTTTTCTTCAACAGGCTATCTATGCTGCTAGAAGATGAAATCTATGATATTGATCAGCTTAATTCAGTTCTATCGCAAAATAAATCACTCAAAAAAGATTCAGGTGTATCTAAAAATAATGAATCAGACTCTAAAAATAACCAGTCTCAAGGCAATACTGATTACAAGTGGAGCGATTTCTTTATTGACTATGATAAATTTAAAGAATGATATGATATTTTTTAATTGCACAAAAGAAATTAACCACTTTAATTGTATCGATAAAGCCAGTAATAACATAGGAATTCACGAAAATGTAAAACCCGTATTACTGTCAAAATTTAAATAAGTGACTAATCAACTTATATATTGCTAATCAAAACCTAATTTCAAGAATAAATTCCTGTTATAGCAAGGATATTACCGGGGGGTGTTAGAATTTTCGACGGGGGTATAATCAAACTCTATAAATATATTGTGAAATGTTAAAATCCCTACTATAACTGGGATCATAAGACTAAATTATTGGATTTTTTACAAGATGAAAAGTATTAATTTAACTGAAATATCAAATAACCAGGTTTTTTGCTTTGTTTCAATGTGTTTATCTAGTAATTAACCCTGTATTTTTTAATATTTCTGCTTCGCTTCACTATTATTTTAAAAATCTAATTAGAAAAGCAGCTTCTTGATATAACGCTTCCATCGGCATAGGATGGTAATATTTTCGACGGGCTAATTAGAAAATTAGTTTCCTGTTATTTCAGGGAGCATGAGGGGAGGGTGTTAGAATTTTCGACACCCCTTAATTTACAAATAGTGTATTGTTTCAGTTTATGATTTTTTATTAAAACTTAGGTATAGCAATGAATGGGAATTCACTCTTTTTGCGGCCGAAAACCAGGTATAGCTTAGAAAAATTGCGGCGGATAATCCCGGTAAAAGATTGAATCAGGTATAAATTTGTCGAAATAAGTCTTACTCAGTGAGAGTGAAGCAATTGATTTAGAATTGTGATCAGAGAAAGCACTGCAGCTGCTGGACCAACTAAAACTTAGCTTGTAAATTAGGCTGAGTATAAGTTTGAATAATTCAGCTAAACCACCACTACACTTTTTCTATTTTAAACTTTAGTCTTTCAACAAACAAATTCAGCAAGTTACATATAGGATGAGAAGCTTCAGAATCGATTTTAAGAGACTTTGATTGATAGACATACAAAACTACATAAAGTACAATAGAGAAGCTAATAAGGGTTAAATTTTCTCTTTATAGGCTGTTTTATTGAAATGTTTGTTTTATATTCACCCATGCAATTTTAAAAACAAACATTTATTTCAGTGATTTTATACTGTAACAGAATATCTATTGTTTATTTTATCTGATAATGTAGGAGCTGACTTATCTTTTATATGATAATCACTATACAGATTTTTTTGCTACTTTAGGTTCTATTATTCCTGATGTGAAAGCTAATAGAGAGTGGCTTAAGATTAATGGGAGAAGATTTAGTTTTTAGATCTTTATAATAAAAAAGTAGTATAATTATCCACCTGGATAAAACTTATTGCTTATACAGTTTATTTTTTCAAATAAAATTATTAACGCTAAAAATATTAGACAATCAAAAAATAAATTTACTTGATATTATACCATTATAATAGTATAATTACATATATATAAAGTGAAGTTTTAATTTAGGTTTAGAAGACATTTTAAAAGGTGGGTTAATAATAATGAAAGAAGGAAAAAAGGTAAAAGCAGTAACAATATATCTAAGAAAAAATATTAGCAAAAAAGTTAAAATAAAAATGTTGGAGAGATTTGGGAAGGATAATCTTTCAGCTTTAATAAGAATTCTAATAAGGAAATATTTGAATTTTGAAATCAAAATCACAGTTTCTAAATATAATGATTATGTGCTTAATACTAACCAGACTACAGAAAACAAAATAAAAATTAATGTTTATTTAATAGAAAAAGAAAAAGAGGAATTTGAAAATAGAATATATGATTTATTATTAAAAAAAAGAAAGAGAAATAAAATGATTAATTTATTAATTTCAGAATGGTTAAAAGAAACTATTAAAATTAAAGAACAAAATTTTTTAGAAGAATGTAATATTAAACATAAATAAGAAAAGAAAAAGATTATAGAAATTTATTGATCCAGCCCTAACAGGCTGGATTTTTGATGTCAAAAGGGTTAGTTTTATTCATAGCTGCAGCAGCTGCTTTTCAAAAACTGGTAGGATTAAAAAGTAATAAGAGGTAGAGTTTATTCATAAATTTATAAACTCAAATCATAAAAACAATAATGAATCAGGTATAATTAATTATTGGTTTTAATGGTTGCCTTTCTTCATTTTCATTCAGAAATCCCTAAATTTTCGTTCACTTTTCTTCTATCATCATATTTCTCAATTTTAAAAAGCAAGGTAGATTAAGTTTTGCAAGACATTCCCTCAAATTTTTATGAAAATAATTTTAAATTACAAAATTTTTTTAAAAAAATTATTCTGGTTCTTGCAAAATTAATCATTGAGAAATAGGAATGAATCAGAAAATCAAACGAAAAGTATTTTCACTTTTAGAAACATTATAACCATTATTTTTATACTTTTATGAGAGGGGTTTTATAAAATGATAAATTTATCAAATACTAATTTAAATGATTACTTAAACAGATTTTTTGAGGAAAAAGAAATTGCTTTTAAACAGTTTGAAATCAAGCAGGGGGATTTAACACATATTATTAGTACAGAAGAAGTTATTAATCTTATTAAAAAAGCACCACGAAAAGAAAAAAATCAAGTTGTAAATATTTTGAGAAAAATTGATTTTAAAAATGGAAAAATAGAAGAATTCTTGCAGCATTTAGCTGAAGGCTATATAAAAACTAATTATTAATATAGAAAGGGGAGTTAAAATGGGAAATTTTTGGGTAATAAGCAGAAATGAAAAATATAAATTAGAAAGTCAAGAAGAAAGATTTTTAGTTAAGGCAGGGTTTTTAATTTTTGGTGATAAAGAAATAAGTCTAAAAAATAAAGCTGAAATAATTAAAGAACTTGATAACTTTTCAAAAAATCTTTGTGAAAAGTTAAAATTCGAGTTATCAGAGCCACATATTCAGTTATATTCTAAAGATGAGACTATGTATTACAGAACAGAAACTTCTGGTGATCTTTTTACTACTCTTTACAATTTTATTTATAAAGAGGGATTAGAAACACAAGAAATTTATAAATTAATAGCTTAAAACTTCTGCCGGTCTAAATGGACCGGCTTTTTTACTGGTAAAAGGTTAAGTTTTTTCGTTATTGCTCAAAAACTTGTAGCATTTAATTAGATCAATTTCTTATTCAGTTGAGTTTTTTCGTATTCACTCAAAATCTCATAGTATTATCGCTTATGTTACTTTCCTCTTTTTCATTTGGAAAGTCTTTTTTTATTTAAGCCTATTTTTATAGCTTTTATGGAGTATATTTATTCAGTATTCAGCTTTATACTTAATACTGTATATTAATACTCTATCCGGTCTAAATGGTCGAATCTCTGGGCAAACACTTTATTTTGAGGATTTATTCAAAGTTAAGAGATCGCTACTTCTGTTACAATTTTGGTTATTAGAATGAAGATTCATTAATTTAGATTTCGATTTTGTTACACTTCAATTCCAATCTAAAAATTCATCTAATTTATTTTTTCCCTACATTTACCATGCTATCTCTAACCCAAGATCAAACTCTAAACAAAGGTTACCTTTCTTCATCTACATTCAGAAAGCCCCGAATTTTCGTTCATTTTTCTTCTATTATCATACTTCTCAATTAATAAAAATCAAGGAAGATTAATTATGCAAGACATTCCCTAAAAATTTTGTGAAAATAATTTCAAAATACAAATTTTTTAAAAAATTTTTCTGGGTTCTTGCATAATTAATCATTGAGAAGTAAGAATAAATCAGAAAAATTAACGAAAAATACTCTCACTTTTAAAAAAAGATAACTTTTAAGTTATTAGTCATTGTTAAATAATACTTTTATGAAAGGAGAAGATAAAAAATGAAAGGTTATTCAAAATATAATTTATTTAAAAAGTTAGAAAATGAAATTATACAAGTAGAAGGGGGATATTATAAAACATATGGAGAAAGATTATTTAAATATGATAATGATAATAAAATTATCAAAAAAATAAGTTTAAATAGTTTATCAGAAAAAGAAATTAATAATTTAATTGGAAAAGCTAAAAGTCAAGGTGATAATAAAAAATATAAAATAATATATTTTAATATTTATAAAAAAAAGATAAATATATATGCAAGAAATAAAGAAATCGCAAAAATAAAATTCAAAAGTTTATTTAATTGTAAAATAATAACTATAAACTAAAAGGGGGATTTTAAAAATGAATTTACAATCAATAGTAAGCTATAAAGACAGAGGGAAATTTGGAGATAACAAATATAGGGGTAATACCACTGGAAAAATCATTAGAGATTTAATAGAGTTTTATCAACCAAAACATATAAGTGATTTTATGTGTGGAGGAAACACAACTGGTGAAGTTGTAAATGAGTTCAAAGGCGTTAAATATAGTGGATATGATTTAAACCCTAAATACAGTGGTTTTGATGCTCTAAATGATGATATACCTCATAGTTCAGATTTTATCTTCTGGCACCCACCATATTGGGATATTATAAAATATTCCGGCAAATATGATGAAGAAGGTAATTATCAAAAAGACTGGAAAAATCGAGGGATGTGGGGAAAACCTAACCCAAATGATTTAAGTAGAATAAGAGATTATGAAGATTTTATTAAAAAGATAGATAAAATTCAAGCAAAAATGTTAAGGTCATTAAAGACCGGTGGCAGAATAGCAATTCTTGTGGGAGATATTAAAAAACAGGGTAAATTATATAGTATGCAGAAAGATATGTCTTGGTTTGGAAGTCCAGAGCAGGTGGTAATTAAAGCCCAACATAATTATCAGTCAGCAGGTAAGAAATATAATGGGAAATTTATTCCTATTGTTCACGAATACTTATTAATTTTTAAGCGTGATGATTGTTATATTATACCTGCAACAGTAACAAAAAGAATTAATATTGATTTAAGACAGACCACCAAATTAACTTGGAGAGATTTAGTTTATTCTTCACTTGAAAAGTTGGGAGGATATGCAGATTTGAAAGACTTATATTCAGAAATTAAAAATCATAAAAAAACTAAAACCAACAAAAACTGGAAAGCAAAAATCAGACAAATAGTTCAAAATTACGAAGATTTCAGCAGAGTAAATAGAGGAAAATATAAATTAGCAGTTTAAAAAAATATATAGAAAAAGTAACCTCCCTTCCATTTTAAATTATACAAGAAAGCAGCTAAATTTAATTGAGCTGCTTTCTTGCGTGAAAGGTTAAGTTTTTTCGCTATTGCTCAAAATCTTTTAATGTTTTATTTGAGTTTTTAGTCTATCAGATCAGTTTATTCATTATCATTCATAAACTGTTAGAATTATTGCTATTGGTTATATCTATTCGTTTTTACTCAAAAATCTTTCTTTATCGCTAATGTTTTTTGAATTTTAAAAAATATGTATTTACATATTTACATAAATTATGTTAGTTTATTTGGTCGAATTGGTCGAAAACCTGGTCAAAGTTCCGGCCGAACCCTTTTATTTGGGGATTTCCTCAAAGTTCAGAGGTCGCTACTTCCGTTGCAATTCCGGTTATCAGAATAAAGATTCATTAATTTAAATTTCGATTTTGTTACACTTCAATCAAAATTTAAAAATTCATCTAATATTCTTCTTCCCTGCATTTTTCCTTCAATCGCTAATCCTAGTTCAAAATCTTTTCAAAGGTTGAATTTTTTCCTGTGCAGTCAAAATCTCATAGAATTATCACCATTGTTGCCTTTCTTCATTTCTATTCAGAAAGCCCCTCTATTTCGCTCCTTTTTCCTCTAACATCATATTTCTCAATTATAAAAAAGTAAGGCAGATTAAATTTTGCAAGACATTCCCTCAAATTTTTATGAAAATAATTTTAAAAAACAAAAATTTTTTTAAAAAAATTATTCTGGTTCTTGCAAAATTAATCATTGAGAAATAAGAATGAATCAGAAAAATTAACGAAAAATATTCTCACTTTTATAAAACATTACAACATTATTATTTAGCTTTTATTTAAAATTATTATAAATTAGAAAGGGGTTTAACATTATGAGTAATAAAGTTTATGAAATAGTAACCAGTAAAATTATTGAGAGGTTAAAAAAGGGAGAGGTTGCTTGGCAAAAAGGTTGGAATGGTAAAAAAATTAATTATATTAGTCGCAAAGAATATAGGGGAGTTAATCAGCTTTTATTAGACAGAGCCGGTGAGTATTTAACTTGGAATCAAATCCAAAAAGAAGGTGGAAAAGTTAAAAAAGGTGCTAAATCTCAAATGATAACTTTTTATAAAACAATGAGTAAAACAGTTGAAGAAGAAAACGAGCAGGGAGAAGTTGAAAAGGTAAAAAAGAAAATACCACTTTTAAGATATTACAGGGTTTTTCATATTGACGATACAGAGGGTATTGAGTCCAAACTTGATTTAGAAGAACATAACCCGATAGACCAGGCAGAAAATATTATTGAAAATTTTATTGATAAGCCAGAAATAGAGTTTAAGTATTCTAATAAAGCCTGTTATCAGCCCCGAGTTGATAAAGTTATAAACCCACTTAAAGGGCAATTTAAAGATATTAACGAATATTATTCAACATTATTTCACGAATTAGCACACAGCACAGGCCACAAAAGCCGATTAGATAGATTTTCAAATTCAGCAGATCAGTTTATATTTGCAAGTGAAAGTTATTCAAAAGAAGAATTAGTTGCAGAAATATCATCAGCTATGTTATTAGCAAAAACCGGTATAGATACAGAAAAAACTATTGAAAATTCAGCCGGATATATTAAAAGTTGGATTAGTAAATTAAAAGAAGATAATAAATTAATAGTACAGGCAAGTAATTCAGCACAAAAAGTAGTTGATTATATAACAGCAGAGAAAAAAGCAGAACAAAAAACAGCTTAAATAATAAAGAGGGAGTTTTTCTCCCTCTTAAAAAAAGAAGTGGGTTATAAAAATGGAAATAACAATTGAATTTCTTAAAAAATTAATTTTTGAAGGTGATTTAACACCTAAATTATTTCTACTAATGTGGTTTTTAATATTTTTGCTTTTATGTGGAGCAACTTATTTTGATGAAAAAAATAATAAAAAAGAATATAAATATTATAAAAATAATATCCACTCACAATGGCGAAAATTTAAATAATAAGAACGCCGGTCTTTTTAGGCCGGTTTATTTTTTGCCATAGCCAAAAAAATTTAAGAGGTTTAGTTTTATTGCTGTTGCTCAAAAACTAATAGCATTATTTAATTCAAGTTTGTACAAGAAAAGGTTGAGTTTTTTCGTATAGACTCAAAAACTCATAGAATTATAACTTAAGCTATGTTTTGTTATTATAACATAGCTTAAGTAATGGATACCTTTCTTTACTTTTGTTAAGAAAGCTTTTTTATTTTTGTTCAATTTTCTTTATGTATTGTATTCTTTCATTCATCATTTCAAAGGAATTTCCTTAAAGAATTTTAAAAAAATTAAAAAGCTAAATTTTATTTAAATTTCTTCTCATTCCTCCTTTTACATTCCTCTTTACAGAATATCAAGTAATCAGAAAATAAAGCAAAAAATATTTTTCACAGTGTAAACAATTAAATATTAACTTTTAGCTTTCATGAAAAATTATTATAAATTAGAAGGGAGTTTTGCTATTATGAATTTAAAAAAGAATTTCGGTAGAAAATCAATATTTGAAATGTCAGAAGAAGAAATAAAATTTGATTCTTTAGCTTGTGATTTAAATGTAGAATATATCGAAAAATTAGTAATAAATTATAGAGCATTAAAATTTAAAAGGCCACATTCTTTTGGTGAAAGCAAAAATGAAGATTGGTTTTTGATTATTTCTACTTCTTTTGAATGTGATTATAAATATCGTATTACTTATTTTGATCATAGAGGAGTTTCCGGCCATTATGATTGCATTAATGAAAATGAAGTAGCAAGAACTTTAATGATGAATGATTTACCTGATTTACAGGAATATTTAATACCATTGGAGGTTATATAAATGTTTAAATATGCTTATAAATTAAGACCACCTTCACCATTTTGCCAGCCTAAAAAAACTAATTAAAAATTCATTAATCTAGCTCTAACAGGCTGGATTTTTGATGTTAAAAAGTTCAGTTTTATTTACAGCTGCAGCAGCTGCTGTTAAAAAACTGGTAGGATTAAAAAAGTAATAAAAGGTAGAGTTTATTCATAAATTCATAAACTGAAATTATAAAAAAGTCTTGAATAAAAAAGGAAAAAATCCAACTCTAAAAAGCAGCTAGTAAAAGAGGTTATTTTTTAGATAATCGCTGTTATTTCAAGTTTGATACAGTAAATTTAATTAAATAAAGAAGTAATTATTTCTTGACATTATACCATTATAATGGTATAATTATAGATAGAAAGTAAGGGGAATTTAATGTAAATAAGAAATTATTTAGAAGAGAAATTGATAGAAAAAAGCATTTAAATTTAAAAGATCAGTATAGAACAAAAAAGAAAGGGGGATGTTATTACTTATAAAACTCATATAGCTGCAGGATTAATAGCTGGAAGTTTATATTTAAGATTTAATATAGAAACTCAAACAATATATTTAACAGCAAGTGTTTTAGGATCATTATTGCCAGATATAGATGAACCAAAATCTTATACTGGAAGTAAAGTTAAAAGCACTTCATTTTTAATCAAATTATTTTTTGGACATAGGGGAATAACTCATAGTTTTTTATTTTTTTCTATTTTGCATGTGATTTTATTTATTTGTTTTAGATTTAATAATTTAAATGTAGAAATTTTATATTTGTTTGCATGTGGTTATTTTAGTCATTTATTTACTGATTTTTTAACTAAAGGTGGAGTTCCATTATTATTTCCTAAAGAAAAAAGGTATAAGATACCTATTTTTAAAGTGGGTGGTTTTTTAGAAAAAATATTTAAATTTATGCTTTATTATATGTTTTTTTATATAGTGAGATTTTAAAAAGGTAACGTCAAGTATTTTGTGTAAATAAATTAATATCTTTCTTCAAATAGTTGAATTAGTTTTTCTCGAGCAGCTAAAAATCCTTTTAATCTTCTCTCTGACCATTTATAATTGTAGTCTATGAT
>Ga0208153_100194_pt1 | contig 22924 bp, 30 predicted proteins | sample Wag42014_10_18_FD_187331 | JGI IMG/M metagenome (GOLD analysis project Ga0208153, IMG submission 187331) | Deep subsurface shale carbon reservoir microbial communities from Ohio, USA - Utica-2 Time Series 2014_10_18 (SPAdes) (version 2) ... | reverse complement strand
TCATAATTATCTCCCTTTCTAGTTATTATTTTGAAGGAAGAAAACGACCATGTCAAATTAGCTGGCATAATCCAAATTACTACAAAAAACTTTTGGAAATCTCTTTGACGGGCTTAGAAACATTATATTATTAAATAATAGCATAATTTCAAAATCAAAAAAGAGGTGACCAAAAATGTCTGCTGTAGAAAAAACAAACTCTGTCCTAACCCAAATCAAAAATCTCCTTGTCCAGAAATTAAACCAAACTAAAAAAACTGAAGCTCAACCAGAAAAAGGTGACAGTTTTACTAAATCACAGCAGCCAGCCAAAGTCACCTATGATCTAGAAGATATCGCAGTCTATGATGCGGTTAAAAGACCGATTAAAATTAATGACAGCAATAATATCTTTTTTATTAACCACAATAACCGTAATAGGGCTGTAAAAATAGATCCGGGAGAATATAATTTAACAGAGATTCAAGCTGCAATTCAGCAGCAGGTTAACGAAGAATTTGGAATCGGTAAAGTTAGTGTTAAGATGACTGCCTCCGGTTCAGATCGCTTTATCTATGCTGAGGATAAAAAAGAAGTACATGTTTTGGATGAGCAGGTTTAGATAGATTAGAAGTTAAAAGTATGAATACTTAGGAATGATTACAATGCAACTAAAAGCTCATGAGCTTTTAAAGATAATAAGGAAATTAAAAGAAGAAGTAAAGTCTAATCTAAAAATTGCTGAAAATAAAAGATCAGAAGTGAAGAGAAGGAAGAGCAAACTCACTGAAGTAGAGTGGATACTCAGAAACATGAGAGCTACAGCAGTAAAAAATAGAGATGAAGATCTAACAGCTGAAGAGGAAAAAGACCTGCAGGAGTACTTTAATTATCTTAAAACTTAGGTAAAGAAATGTGAAGTTTTACAATTCCATAATCATTAACAATAAGGCCGTTACCAATATTCTGGTAGCGGTTTTAACAACTACCCTCAGATGGCACTTAATAAAAATAATAAAAAGGATTTTTTTACTTGATGATGAATATAATAAATAGAATTAATTTATTTAGAATGAGCCATCATTACCTGTCCAGTTTGCTGCAAAATTTAATTTCAAGTCATCTCAGTAAGTTCTTTTGCAATGTCAATGTCTTTAACTCTGAAATAGAAGGATTATGCTGGATAAACGCAATCATAAATTCTGTTGCTATGCTGATGACAACCAGACTTATGTCAGAAGTAGGAAAGTGCTGAAAGAGTTATGAGGAGTATAACTTTATTTTTTAAAAAATAAAGTTAATATAACAAAAAGTGCAGTCGGCAGATCCTGGACAATGAAATACTGTTTTAAGAAATTAAAGCAAATGATTACAGGCTGGGTTAGCTATTATAAACTAGCTGATATGAAAAGTAAGATGAGAGACCTTGATCATGGAACAAGACGAAGAATAAGAATGTGTTACTGGAAACGGTGGAAGAAGGTCAAAATCTGCTTTAGAATGCTCCGGAAACTAGGAATTAAAGAATTTAAGGCTTGGGAATATGTTAACACAAGAAAAGGCTACTGGAGAATATCCAATAGCCCAATACTTGCAATAATCTTTAACAACCAGCTATTCAAGAAGCTGGGATACCTTAGTTTTCAGAACGATATGCTGTGTTGGTGTGAGAAGACAGGGAATAAATTAATTATTTCCGTCTTACTCGATTGAAGCCGATGTAGATATTAATTAAAATTAAATTGTTTTTTATTGTCTTGAAAAACCAGCTTCTCTAAGGATTTTGCCAATATAGCTTTCTGAATATGTGTCATCACTATAAATAGGCAACAACATTTTTCTGACTTCTTTAAGAGTGTAGTAATAAGTACCATTATTTGCTTTTTTTGATCCATGTTGGATAATATCTCTTTTTTGATCTCTAACAATATCAACTTTATTCATATTATATCACCTTTCAATTTAAGAGTTTAATTAATTATAAATTATAGCATATTTATTGTAAAATGTTAAATTGGTATCTGTCCAATATTCTTAGGGGGCGTGACACACTATTGTTTAATATGATAGGTTTTTTTATGTCTCCGGTAAATGGAGTATAATAATTTAAATGGTAAAAATGAAGGGGGACTAAAAATGTCATTCATAAAAAATCTAAAAATTGAAAGGTACCGGGGATTAGAAAATTTAGAGTTTAAAAATTTTAAAAAGATAAACTTGTTTATTGGTGAGAATAATACAGGGAAGACTTCAATATTAGAAGTATTAAATATTTTATCAGAACCATTTAATCCAGCCAGTATTATTCAAACAAGCCGAATTAGAGAAAAAGACTTTAATTTATCAAGTGGTAGTTTATCCCCCTATGAATCTTTTATAAATATATTTAACCAAAAAATTAATGATAAAAAAATAGCTTTTAGTGCTGAAGTCAAGGATAAAAATATTTTTATTAAATTGACTGGTAAGGAAACTGATATTATTAATGTTCAACCAAGATATGGAATATCTGAAAATTATTCAGTTAATAATAAGCCGGAAAAAGGAAAATTGTTTAAAGGAATGTTTACTTTTGATGATTCTAACTCAAGTTTTGAAAAAGAATTTACTCTTGCGCAAGATCAAAGTAGAATTGAATTAAATTCTGAAATTGACCAGGATAAATTGCTTAATATAAATTATATTTCTCCACTTGAACATTTAGCACATAGTAAATTAATAAGTCAGGCTATTAAAACTGGTAATAAAAAAAGTTTAATTAAAATAATGAAAATATTTGATAATAAAATTATTTCTTTAGACATTATTGATGAAAATGGGAGGCCTATTCCCTATATTGAACATCAAAAATTAGGAATAGTTCCTTTATCTACTTTTGGAGATGGTCTAAAGAAAGCTTTAATTATTGCGGCTAATATAGTAAATGTTAAAGATGGTGTTTTGTTAATAGATGAAATTGAAACCTCGATTCATAAGAAAGCTTTATTAGAATTTTTTCAATGGTATATAAAGGGTAGTTTTCAATATAATGTTCAGTCTTTTATTGCTACTCATAGTTTAGAGGCGATTGATGCTTTAATAAATGCTAGTAAAGAGCAATTAAATAATATTGCCTGTTATCGGTTGGAGAAAGATACAGAAAATATTTATATTAATAGGATTTCTGGTAAAAAACTTTATGATATAAGACACAGTTTGGGTCAGGATGTGAGGTAAGATGAAACATTATTACTTTGTAGTTGAAGGAGCTCATGATGTTGCTACTATTGGTAAATTATTAAAACAAAAAGGAATTAGAGAAATCAGAAATCAAAAGTTAATTTCTGATGTTTGGATTAATAATTTAATTCCAGAAAAATTTCCTTTTAAAGATGATAGATTAGATAGAATAACCCCTATACCTAGTTTTTACCAATCGGAAGAAATTACTATAGCAATACATGTAGCGGGAGGAGAAACAGAAATTGTTAATACTTTAGATTTGAGTATAACTAATTTAAAAATCACAGATTTAAAAGAAATAGATGGAATAATTTTGGTATGTGATGCTGATAATATGTCAGCCCAAGATAAAAAGCAGATACTTATAGAATCGATTAACGATAAAGATGATATTTTTTTTAATAATGATAGGAAGTTAGCTAAAATTAAAAAATTAAATATTAAAATGAATCTTTTTATTTTTCCAGATAATAACCATAAAGGAACCTTAGAAGATCTACTTCTAGATTGTGCAAAAGTTGAATATAGGGATTTATTGGATCTTTCTAATGAATATTTATCCAGAATTAATTTGGATTATAAAGATAGTTGGTCATGTTCTGCAGAAAATAAAGTTTTAGTTGGTTGGATCACAAATGTTTTAAAGCCAGGTAAATCTAATCAAGTTTCTATTACTGATAATAGCTGGATAAGCGAAGAGACAATCTCGGGAGTGAATTCTTTAAATAAATTGGCAGAATTTATATTTGAGTTTATTAGCGAATAGAACGAAGAAAAAGAATATTAGCTTTAAACAAGAAGGAAGGTGTTTAGCCATGGTAATTGCTAAATATCAAAATGAACTTTTAGTTGTCTGGAAAGATCCGGTTACAAGAAATAGAATTGTAATTGGTCGCCTGTGGAAACAGGATGATTTATATCACTTTGAGTATGTTAGAGATGATGAAGACGAGCGCGGCAGCATTGAATATGCAATTGAAATCTGAACAAAAGATAAAAAATATAAGCTTGGTTATGTTCCAGCAGTTTACAGTAGATATATTGATAAACTGGTAGAGGATAATAAATATACAGCGCAGATTTCTCAAATAGACAGAAAAGCTGATCCTTATAATATTGTCAAAGTAGACTTTACTGGAAAAATGGTTAAACCTAAGGTAGCTAAAAAAGATCTTAGAAGTCAAATTACAATTGCATAAATAATGATAGAAGTACTATTATTATATTAATAAGGTGATTTAATACAGATTGAGAAGAAAGCTATATAGTTATATTAGCAAATATTTAAATCATAGAAATTTAAATGGATTTTTAGCCCAACATTTGTTAAAATAAAGATATAATCTAATAAAAAGACAATGGAGGACTAAATATGGTTACAAACTGCTATATCTGTGGCACACTTACAAAATATAATTCCGGTCTCTGTGATGAATGCCAGGAGAAAAATCAGCATAAACTGCGTAAGATAAAAGATTTTCTCTGGGACCATCCTAATTCCACTATTCAGAAGATCCACCGGGAGACAGGAGTAGACGAAAAACTGATCCGAAGATATATTCGGGAAGATAAATTTATAATCTCCAATGTAATAGAATATGATGATTAAAATGACCGTTACCTTGATTCTGGGTAGCGGTTTTTAGCTGTTTATCTAAATTTTTCGACATAATATTACATATTTAAAGCAATAATTTATTAAATAACCTTTTAAACATATTTTAAACTTAATTGTATAAAGATGTAAATATGACTTAAATTCAGCTCAGGTGATTTTATTCACGCAGAGAAGAGCATAGACTATTTAAGAAAATAGCTATTATTTACGATTATAATAACGAAAGATACAATTGGCAGAAAAGAGGTGAAAATAATCAGAAGCTCTTTCCTTAAAATGATATTCATTCTAATTTTAATCACACTAATTACACCACAAATTGAAGCTGAAGAAATAACAGTCAGTGCTGAAGCAGAAATTACTGGTGGAGTAGAAATAGCCAGGAGAGAAGCTCTACAGAAAGCATTTTTAAGGGCGGTGCATCGGATCACAGGCAGCTATATTCGACAATCAACACTGCTAAAAAATTCTGAGCTGATCAGCCAGCGCATTTATTCCAGGGCAGAAGGTTATGTCACAAACTATCAGATTCTAAAAGAATCAGCTGCTGAGGGAGTTTATAAGCTGCAGCTTAAGGCAGAGGTAAGCTTCAGCCTTATTTCAGACTTAGAGGAGCTTAAACTGGTCATTGAAACTCAGACCAGCAATCCTCGGATTCTTTTGCTAATAGATGATGCGCAGCCAGAAACTTTAACCCGAGAACCAGGTAATCAATTTCAGGTAGAGGTGGATAAAATAAAACGAAATCTGGGCGCACCTGCAGTAGTAAATCGAAAGGCAGCAGAGATACAGCATAATTTACGAGCTGGCCTCAAAGAACTGGGTTTTAAATTAGCTCCTGAAAATCAATTTTTAAATTCGCTTCTAAATCCGGCCCAGTGGCAGCAGCAGGCCGTAGAATTGTTAAGAAAATCCAGGCAGCCTTTTGAAATCTTAATAATTGGCAAACATAATGCAGCCAGATTAGGAGAAAGAGATTTTGGTGTGGGAACTTTAACTATTCAGGGAGTGACAAGCTCAATGTCAATCTACAGTGCCCAGACCGGAGAAAAATTAAAGGAAATCAATTTTACCGAAAAGGCTTATGCCCGAGACGCCGTTAGAGCTTTAGCAATTGCGGTAGAAAAAATGAGTAGATCTGGTGCTGAGAGGCTGGCAGTAGAGCTAATGCCTCTGATCAATCTAAACAGTGGCCAGAAAAGACTTAAGTTGCAGGTAAATAATCTTGCTTCCTTTGAGGATTTAACTGCTCTGGAGGGGGTAATTAAAAAAATGGGAGGAATTCAGAGTTTTAAACTTCAGACTTTTGCTGATAATTCAGCCTCATATTTACTTAAGGTAATTCAGAGTACAGCTGTACTGGCAGAGCGTTTCCAGAATGAAGAAGATTTTCCACTGGAGGTTCTGGAACTTGGACCTGATTATTTAAAACTTAAAGCCAATTAATAAAATTAATATCAAAACAGGAGATGATAAAGATGAAAAAATTATTTACAGCACTATTAATCACAGCATTTTTAGTTTTAAGCCTTGCTTCTGCAGTCAGTGCAGATGAAGAGTTAGTTTCCAATGTAATGGTCAAATATTTTAAGGGATCAGTTGAGACAGTTGGAATGGCAGTAGCTCCCAGTAATGTAGCCAATGAAGCTCAGGGTAAAGTGTTAGCAAGGACAGGAGCTATTGTAGATGCCAGAGCTAAGATGCTGGAATATATCAAAGGTGTCAACGTTTCAAAGAATGTAACTGTAGTAAATGCTATGGCTAATTCTAAAATTAATCAGTCTGTCGAAGGACTGGTCAAGGGTACATATGTAGTTAAAGGAAGCGAAAAGTGGGAAGATGGAATTTACAGTGTAACTATGCGCAAGGATATTGACGAATTTAACCGCGTATTTTACGAAGAACAGAGTTCCGAATTTGCTTCAGAGAAAGCTACCAAAAAAACAGACTATACAGGTCTTGTGATTGATGCCCGTAACACAGATTTAAATCCACAGGTAATGTTTAGAGTTGAAGCTGAAAATGGAACAGTAGTTTATGATAATACAAAGGCACTTTTTGAGCCTGCTGTGGACAAGGGGCTGGTTGGGTTTGCTCCTTCAATTGAAAAAGCATCTAGTTTACCTCGAGTTGGTGAGTCTCCAATGGTTGTTGAGGCTATTGATGTCACTGGCGAAAACGGTACAGTTGTAGTTGTCAGTAATGAAGATGCAGCTGCCATTAACAGTCAGTTAGCCCAGACAAAAGTATTTAGACAGGCCAATGTAGTAGCCGTTATAGATGAATAGAGTTTTGATTATGAACAAAATATCAAAGTATTTGTTGCTGACTGCTGTTATTTTAATTCTAACAGCAGCTCCAGCGGCAGCTAATAATCTTGGTGAGGCAGTAGAGACGGTAGTTTCTGGGCTGACCTCTGATTTATTTATGGAAATTGAGGCAGACCAGGATTATAAAATTGCTGTAGCAGACTTTTTAAATCAAAATTATCGGAAGACACAGCTCAGCAACTTTATAACTGAAAACATTACTATTAAATTGATTAATGAAAGTGGACCGAATATCAGGGTGCTGGAGCGTCAGCGTTTAAATTCAGTTTTAGAAGAACAGGATCGAATGACTTCCGGTGTATTAAAGCAGGATACTTCCGAAAAAATTGGTGAGCTTCTGGGAGCTGACAGTATTGTTATCGGTAAGTATTATAATATTAAAAATAAAATTCATCTAATTGCCAAGCTGGTTTCTATAGAGACGGGATATATTCAATCTGCAGTTAAGCTGGTATTTGAAAAAGATGAGATAACCCATTCACTTCTCGGTGAAAATTATATTCAGCGGACAATGAATAATTAATTTAAAATCTAGCAGAGTCTTCTTTTGAAAATCTCACCAATGTAACAAAAATAACTTGACAACCTCACTCTGATATGGCATAATATTAATCAGTAACAATTATTAATATCAATCAGACAAATTAAATCAAACTATACAGGAGGTACATATTATGTCATTAGTAGGAAAAGAAGTATTACCATTTAAGGCAGATGCCTATCAAAACGGAGAGTTTCTGCAGGTTACCCATGAGGATTTCAAAGATCAGTGGAGTGTTGTTGTTTTTTATCCGGCTGACTTTACCTTTGTCTGCCCGACTGAATTAAGTGATTTACAGAGTGAATATGATAACTTAAAGGAACTGGGAGTTGAGGTGTATTCTGTTTCTACAGATACCCACTATACCCATAAAGCCTGGCACGATAATTCCCCCACGATTTCTGAGATCGAATTTGTGATGGTTGGAGATCCTTCTCACACTCTATCTAAAAACTTTAATGTTTTAATCGAAGAAGAGGGACTTGCTGACCGCGCTACCTTTATTATCGACCCCGATGGAGTTGTGCAGGGAATAGAAATCAACGCCGGCAACCTGGGCCGTGATGCCAGTGCAATTGTGAGCAAGATTAAAGCTGCTCAGTATGTGCGCAATAACCCAGAGGAAGTCTGCCCGGCTAAATGGCAGGAAGGAAGCAAAACCTTAAAGCCAGGACTGAACCTTGTTGGTAAGATTTAAGTCCCTTAAGAAAAGGCTTTAATAAAATTTTGTTTTAGTAAATTTTAGAGCTAAAAGCTAAACATTAACTAAGGAGAAGGCAGCTGCATTTTGCGGCTGTCTTTTTCAATGCAAAAAAAGACCCCACCTTAAACTTAAGGCAGGGTCAGTACATAGGATAGGAGTGTTATATGGTAAATATATTATTAGTTATTTAACTCAATCATTCCAGCATTTCGATCAGCACTATCAAGAGCAGAATCTTTGCTGCCAGACTCAACTTCACTCTGCTCGCTTTCTTTACTTTCAGTAATTTCAAATTTGTCATTTGGCTCTTCAGCAGTCTTTTGATTCTGAGCATAAATAATGCCGGTAAAAATAATCAGTACTATTAGGCCAAAGGTTAATATCTTGCTTCTGTTTTTCATAGCTAATCATCCTCTCTTTTTTATAATAATTTTTAAATGAGTGATTTGACAAGGGGAGAACTTTTTTCTTCCGATCGCCTCTTGCAACTAATATGATAGCAGTAGTTTTTAATGAAAGTATGAGCATAGTTTGAATTATTATTTAAACTTTAAGATTTTTTAGAGAAGCTCCAGGCTGCTGAAGCAAAACCAGCTTTCAAATTGACTAAAGTGAACAAATAATATAGTATTATAATTGAAATGAGTGAAAAAAGGGGACTGATAGTAATGCGGAGGGCAACATTATTTTTAGCGATTTTTTTGGTTTTCTGGTCACCACTGCTTCTGGCAGAGGATGATCCAAATATCGAGTTAAATGCTAAGTCAATAAATTTAGATGATGATGAGCAGATTTTAGAGCTCAAAAATGAAATAGAAAAAAAGAGTGAATTAGAAAAAGATATGATAGTCGGCAGTACTGTAGTTTTTTTAAACGGCAGAGAAGATCAGATTCGAAGCAGGGAGAGTAATCTCGGTAATTTAATTACAGATGCAATTTTAGCCAGAGCAAATGCTGATCTGGCATTTATCAACAGCAGAACTATCAGTACTTCAATTGATAAAGGTTTAATTAGTGTCCGGGATGTTAAGGAGAGTATCCCGGCCAAAGATGAAGTAATTGTAAAAAAAATTAAGGGTTCAGATCTGATTAAAACTATGCAGCATGCAGTCTCTAAATATCCGGAAACCGCAGGTTTTTTTCCCCAGCTGAGTGGTGGGAGAATACTTTTTGCCTGGAGCTTATATTCTGAAAATGATATTGTAAGGGCTGAAGTCAATTCAAAGCTGATTCGGGGTGAGGAATACTATTTAATTGCCACCAATGATTCGCTGGCTGCTGGAGGAGACGGTTTTGAGGAAATTAAAGAGGCAGAAGAGATTGAAAATGCCGGCCGGTTGGATGAGATTTTAATCGACTATCTGCAGCGGAAAGAGATTATAGATCGAGTTGAGATGGAACGGATCATTCCCCTGCGAAGAGTAGGTGGTAATTTAGTCTATCGGGTTGAGCAGGGAGATTATCTCTACTCAATTGCTCAGAAGTTTTCGACTACTGTTGAAGGAATTATGCAGGCAAACGGAATTGAAAATAGAAATTTAATCTATCGGGGTCAGGATCTAATCATCCCCGGTCTAAGGTGAATTTAATATGAAGTTAAATTTTGAAAAAAACACATTTTTTACTAAACTAATTTTTAGATTTCTGGTGATTACGATGATTGTGATTTTGATTTTTGGCTTTTCGGTAATCACCTATTTTAAAACATTTTTTGTAGAGCAGAAAGAGGCCCAGATCAATAAAAACAGTAAGGCGGTAATTGACTACCTGGCTGATTCGAAGGCCGAAGACAACAAACAGGAAATTGTCAACTGGCTGAGCATCATCGGCGAGTTAAATGACGGCCATGCCTGGCTGATCAACGAGCAGGGAGTTTTAGAATTTAGTTATCCCTATTCTTTTGATGAAGAACGAACTTTTTCCGGCTATGAAACCATTTTTGAGGGGAATACCATCTCCCGGGAGGTTAATACCGAAGATTTTGAACTAACGATGCTCTTTGTTGGGATGCCGGTTAAATATCAGGATGAGGTTATAGCCGGCCTGCTTGTTTTTACCCCGATTGATGAGATTAATTCGATTATTGAACATATAGTGGGGATTATGATCTATATTTCGCTGACTGCCCTGGTCTTTATCCTCTTTGTTTCTTACTACTTTTCCCGTTCTCTGGCCAATCCCCTCCACAATATGGGGCTGGTTGCAGCCAGGATCAGTCAGGGTGAGTACGGCAAAAAGGTAGAAATTAAAGAAAAGGGAGCAAGTAAGGAGATCAAGCTGCTTTCGGAAAGTATTAATTTGATGTCTGGAAAACTGGAGCAGACGATTAAGAGCCTGGCCGAGGAGAAAAACAAGCTGAAACATGTCTTATCCGGGATGGAAGAGGGAATAGTTGCTGTCAACAGCTCGGGCAGAATTATTCTGACCAACCAGTCGGCTGAAAGTTTATTTAATTTTGAGGAAGATATTCGAGATAAAGAGATAAGTGAGGTCAAATTATACCCTGAGGTGACTGAAGTTTTTGAGCAGATTATCAGCAAAGAGAAAGCTGCTCAGGAGCAGCTGATTATAAGTAAGGAAGATACAAATCAGTACTACCTGGTTCACTTCACAGCAATTCGCCTGGAAGACGATAGTTTCTGGGGTGGAGTAGCTATTTTTCATGATATCAGTGAGCGCTACCGCTTTGAAAAACTGCAGCGGGAATTTGTGGCTAATGTCTCCCATGAGCTTAAAAGCCCTCTTTCTTCAATCAGAGGCTCGGTCGAAATCCTCCTCGATGGGATAATTGAGAATCCTGAAGAAAAGCGGGAATATTTAAAGATGATTTTAAGGGAGAGCAACAGCCTTTCACACCTGATCGATGAGACCTTAACCCTGGCTGAAATCGATGCCGGTGGGGTTGAATTAAATAAGGATCAGCTGCAGATTAAAGAACTTTTTGAAAACCTGAAAGTATTTTTCAAAAATATTAAAAAAGATGGACAGAGCCTTCAAATTGAGGTCGACCCCGGGTTAAAAGTCCGGGCAAACCGAGAAAAGCTGAGGCAGGTTTTGGTTAACCTCCTGAGCAACAGTGTTAAATATTCGGCTGAAACGGGCAGGATTAAATTGAAAGCTGAAAGAGAAAAAGCTCAGATTAGATTTTCAGTCGCTGATAATGGAGTTGGGATTCCGGAGTCAGAACAGAAAAATATCTGGGAGAGATTTTATAAAGTTGATAAGGCAAGAACTCCCGGTGACCGGAGCAGCGGTCTCGGACTGGCGATCGTCAAACAGATTGTAAAGGAACATCAGGGAGAAGTTTTCTTAGAAAGCAGTGAGGGAGAAGGCTCAACCTTCAGCTTTACAATCCCAGCAGCAGAGGCTTAAATTGATTGATTTTTTACTTTCATCATATTTTCATCACATAGATTTGATAAATTAGTAACTGAGGTGGTGGAGTTAATGGCAAAAAATAAGATTTTAATTATAGATGATGACCAGCAGATCTGCAAGATTCTTCGTGATTACTTTAATTATGAGGAGTTTGAGGTTTTTGTTGCCCATGACGGCAGAGAGGGTCTGGAAAAAATCAGAGAGATAGAACCTGATGTTATTATTCTGGACCTGATGCTGCCCGAAAAAAACGGACTCGATATCTGCAGGGAGCTAAAGCCCCACAATCAGATTCCGATTATTATTTTAAGTGCTAAAAATAGGGAAAATGACCGGATTAAGGGTCTGGAGCTCGGGGCAGATGACTATGTGACCAAACCTTTTAGTCCCCGGGAAGTTGTGCTCAGAACTAAAAATCTGCTCCGCAGAACAAAGAGTGAAGAGAATAAGGAGCAGCTTGAATTTCCCGGCTTAATTATCAACCAGGAACAGCGGCTGGTCGAGGTTAAGGGAGAGGAAGTTTCTCTGGCGCCAAAGGAATTTGACTTACTCTGGCAGCTGGCATCTTCTCCGAAAACGGTCTTCAGCCGGGAAAAACTCTTAGAACTTGTCTGGGAATTTGACTACTATGGTGGAATTAGAACCGTGGATACTCACATTAAATCGATCCGCAATAAGCTCGGGCCAGAGGTTGGAGAGTATATTCAGACTGTCTGGGGGATCGGCTATAAGTTTGCTCAGTGATAAAATAAGCTGCCTGATAGCAAAAGGTGGCTATATTTTTTTAGTTAAATTAGATAATTTTGTAAATAATGCTTAAAATTGCAAGTATAAAGTGTTATAATAAAATAAAGACAGCTTAAAATTGAGGGAAGACAAACTTAGAGAGGAGCAGCAGATGAATAAGGTGGAGCCGATCAGAGATAAAAGTAAAATTGCCGAGCTGAAAAAAATTCTAAGAGAGCAGAGCTACCGCAACTATATCCTTTTTGTGCTGGGAATTAATACGGGCTTAAGAATCAGTGATATGCTGAAGCTTAAGGTCAAAGATGTGCGGGGCAAAACCCATATTGTCCTAAAGGAGCAGAAGACTTCTAAAAATAAGCGTTTTTTGATCAATTCTAACCTGCGCCACGAGCTTAAGGATTACATTAAGGGAATGGAGGCAGAGGAGCATCTATTTCAGAGCCGGATTGGGAAGAATAAACCCTTAACCCGTTTTCAGGCCTACAGGATTTTCAGTGAGGCAGGGCGCAAAGCAGGGCTGGAAAGTATCGCCTGTCATTCAACCCGCAAGACCTTTGGTTATCATCATTACAAAAAGAATAAGGATGTGGCTCTGCTGCAGAAATTGTTCAATCACTCTTCACCCAGTATTACTTTAGACTATATCGGGATTACCCAGGATATTATGGATGAGTCGATAGAAAAGTTTTCGCTTTGATTTAGACTCTGGTCCTCTAATCTTAGCTGTGTTATAATAAAATTAGAATTAAACTATTCTAAAGAAGGTGTTCACTGTGCTGAATAAGAATACAGAGGAGAATAAAAAAGAAATCGAAGATAGAGTCAGAGATTATTTTTCAAAGCGAAAAGATATATTAGCTGTCTATACTTTTGGTTCTTTTAACTCTGAAAGATTTAATAAAAATAGTGATCTTGATCTGGCTGTGATTTATACTCAGGAGTTTGATAAATTTAAGAGATTTAATTTAAAATTAGAACTGATGGCAAAGCTGGAGAAATTAATTGGGCTTGAAGTAGATATTGTTGATTTTGAGAATGTTGACTTAAAACTTAAACATCAGATTTTGGATGGGAAATTGATTTACTGCAGTGATCAGAGCCGCAGAGTTGAACTGGAAAAGCGAGCAATTTTAAATTATATAGATATGCGTAGATTCTATAAAATTAATGATCAGAACCTGGGAAAGGGGTTTTAGCTATGGTAGATGCAGAAGTAGTCAGAAATAAGCTTGAGCATTTAGAAGAATATATTAATGATTTGGAGGAATACCAGGATTTAAGCCTTGAAAGATTAACTGGAGATAAAGTGCTATTTCGTTTTTTAGAAAGAACAATTCATTTAGCAGTAGAGAGTGTGCTGGATATTGGCAGCCATATTATAAGTGATCAGCGCCTAGGCAATCCAAAATTTAACAGTGAGATTATAGAGATTCTGGCTGAAAATAAAATTATTAAAGAAAATGTAGACAGTTATATTAAAATGGCCAAATTTAGAAATGTAATTGTTCATGATTATGCAGAGATAGATCCTGAGATTTTACTGATGATCATTAAAGAAAATTTAAGTGACTTAAAAGCTATTTTTAGGTGGTATAAGGAATATATTGATTAAAGCCTTCAACCCAGGACGGTGAGATTATGGAAAAGTTAAAGAGAAAGCTTGAGCCTGAGCTTAAGGAAAATATAGCTGATTTTTTAAAAAAAGAAGCAAATGTTAAGCTGGCATACATTTTTGGCTCTTATGGTACGAAGTATCAAAACACCGGTAGTGATCTGGATTTAGCTGTGTTTTTTGATGAATCACCGGATATGTCAGAGCAGATGGATTTGGCAGCACGCCTGGAATTGGAGTTAGGAAAATATGATATTGATTTAATCAATTTGAATAATGTTAAGCTGGCTTTTAAGTATGAAGTAGTTAGAAGTGGAGAGTTAATTTACAGCAGAGATGAAATCGAGACTGCTGAGTTTAAAGAAGAGGCTTTAAAATATGGTCCTGAGGCTGAAGGATTTAAATATAAATTTCAGCATGAGTATATTACAGGAATAAAGGAGAAAACATCAGGAATAAATCATAAACGGATAGCAGAAAAGCTAAAATTTATCAGAACTAATCTAAAAAAATTAAAAGAACTGGCTGAACTTGAAAAGAAAGATTTTTTGAGTGATTATAAGAATTATGATACTGCAAAATATAATCTGCAGGCAGCAGTAGAAGCTATGCTGGATATAGCAGCCCATATTATTTCTCGCGAAGGCTATACAGGTCCTAATACAAGTGCTGATTCTTTTAGAATACTTGCTGCTGAAGGGATTATCGCAGAAGATTTACTGTTAAAGTTTGTTAAGATGACCAAATTCAGAAATAGAATTGTTCATCTCTATGATCAAATTGATGAGGAATATATTTATCAAATTATAAATAATAATCTGGAAGATATAGAAAGTTTTGTTAATTTAATTACCAATAGATATTTCTAATTTGCTTCTAATATTCTTTTAAAGTATTTTTAATCCAGAGCTGCTATTATATAATTAAGCTAAAAGAAATAAAGTTTTCCCCTTTTTGAAGCTGCTGCAGAGAGCAGCTATAATATAGATTTAAAGTACTAGATACTTTTCTCCTTGTTTTTACCGCCCTTTTCCCGGGGCGGTTTTTTATTTATAAATCTCTTTTTAGGTGGTATAATACTTATATACAACAAATAATACCTATAGTCTTTATTTAAAGCCTTAAAAGGGGGTCAAAATGGATAAGAAAACAATATCCCAAAAACTTTACTTTATGGAAGGAATGTCAGACTACAAAGTAGTCGGTTTTTGGGAGAAATTAAAGAATTAATTTTTAATCTCAACCTCAGCCAGTTCTCTTTTTTGAAGATCAAAACTCATTGAAATATAATAAGAGTCCTTTTCAGTTTCAGATTCTGCTTTAAGCTGCTTAAATACTTCTTCCTTCTGCCCATAAAAAGAAAGCAGAAAATGATTATCCTCTTTAACAAGAGAGTTTCTTAAATAGTAGATGTCTACACTATTAATTTTGTCTTCAGTCATAAAATCCAGCAGATTAATTAAAAAATTGCTTTCCACCTCAAAGTTTGGAAAATTCAATTTAACTAACCCCTCAGCTGAAATTTCTTTAATCGTTAAATATCCGGTCTGATACATAAAAGGAATAAGTGTTAACTCTTTGATGCTGCTCGGATTCAGTTTGCTTTTTTCCACTTTTAAATCTTCGAATTTTGTAATATTAAAATCTTCTCTCAGAATAAGATGAAACAATAATCTAGGTGAGCCGCTGTTAAACCAGTGATTGTCAAAAGAACCAAAATCTAAAACTCTGGCTGCTGCAAAAGGATTATAGACCTTAATATCTTTTTCCGTAAAGCGGCAGCCGAAATTAGACTTGCAAATACGGGCTTATCATATTCATCAATTAGAATCACAACTTTTTTCTCAAATTTTTGATATAATTTTAGGATTAAATTTTAGGATTAAATTTTTTAACATCCTGGGAGCTGTATCGGTTTCAAGTTTCAGATCATATTCTCCTGCCGCTCTCTCCAGAGCATAACCCAGCGATTTATCCAGACTTTCTATGCTTTCTGCAACAACGGCACAAAAATCAAGGTGAATAACCGGATATTCCTTCCACTGCCAGTCCTGATTATTGATATTTAAGCCAGTAAAAAGCCCCTTTTCTCCCTGATAAAAACTTTTTAGGGTGTTAACAAATAAGGACTTACCAAAACGCCGGGGACGGTTGAGTAGAAAAAACTTTTCTTTACTGCGGGCGATTTTGTAGACAAATTCTGTTTTGTCGATATATAGAGAATTGCTTTCTATAATGGACTTAAAATGGGCCCGACCAGTTACTAAATCCTGCATTTTTTTACCCCCTACTTTATGTTCGTGCTGTAGTAACAATTAAATTATATATTGATGATAATTTTTGGTCAAGGTAACTTTTGTTAAGTTTTCATCAAGTAGCTTTAAATAAGTTAAGATGTCCAATAATGAGCTTTGAAACTGGCTCAAATTCAATTTTTTTATTTATAATCTTCATAGTAGGTGATATAATATAATTAGAGATAAGTTCTCACTTTAGGAGGGAGATCAATTATGAATCTTTCACAGGATCAGAGAAAAAAAATTAAAGATATATTAAATAAACACAATATTAAAAAAGCTGGAATATTTGGTTCCTATGCTCGCGGTGAAGCTGTTAATGGTAAAAGTGATCTTGATTTAATCGTGGAACTTTCTCAGAATGATTTGTTTGAACTGACCGCTGTAAAATTGGATATTGAAGAAGCTCTGGGTTTGTCTGTTGATATTATTACTTATAGTGGATTGAAAAAATTTGCAAAAAAAGAAGACTTTAAAAAAGAAATAATAAAAGATCAGGTGTCATTAATATGATTTCTAAAAAAGATCGAGATTATTTGAATGATATTTTATATAGTATTGAAATGATATATGAATATTCAGATGGCATTTCTAAACAAGATTTTTATGAAAGTCAGGAAAAACAAGATTTAATAGTGCATCGACTTGAGATTATTGGAGAAGCAGCTAAAAGATTATCTGATGAAGTTATAAATAATTATCCTAGAGTTCCTTGGAGAGAAATAAAGGGAATGAGAGATGTTTTAATTCATCAATATGATAGTATTCTATTAGAAATAGTATGGGAAACATTTAAAAATAAAATACCAGAACTTGAAATTGAAATAAAAAATATTTTAGATTAGTTTTGTATTGAAAACAATAATAATTAAACATCTTGAAGGAGTTAAAATGGAGCAAAAAATAACAGATATTTTAAATATATTAAACAGCAAAGATAGTCCTTCCCAGCGGGAAATAGCAAAAGAGGCCGGTATTTCTTTAGGTCTGGTTAATACCCTACTTAAAAAGTGTGCTAAAAAGGGTCTGATTAAAATTGAAAGGCTTAATTCCCGGAATATTAAATACATCTTAACCCCGGCTGGTATTAAAGAAAAAACTAAAAAGACTATTAGATATGTAAAAAAATCCTATCAGGCAATCAAAGAAATTGAAGCTGAGGTGCTTAAATTGGCAGCTCGGGCTGAAAAAGAGGATAAAGATCTTTATCTTTACAGTGATGAAAAGGAAGACGAGATTCTTGATCTGGTTTCTTTAGTCTTGAGGGAAAACAATTTGGAGTTTGAAGTATTTACTGCAGAGGAAGAGCTGGCAAAGATAAATAAAGAGGAGAGCCTGCTTCTGCACTGGGATCCGGATTTAAAGGTGGAGCACCTGGAGCCGGTAAATATCTTTATTTAATTAATTATATCTAAATAGATGTCTAAACTTTTATTTAAAGATGCAGATACTAAGTCAATGAAGTCACTATAGTCACCAGTAGTATGTGCTTTATCTAAGCTTTCATAGTATTTAACTCTATCTTCGTTTCTAATAATTATTATTGGATAACCAGCTTTTATTAATTCAAAATTCAATAATATCCTGGCTGTTCTACCGTTTCCATCAATAAATGGATGTATTTTAACAAAATCAGTGTGTAATCTGGCAGCTCTTTCTATTGTATGAAGAGTTGAGCCTTTATCATAATACCAATTAATTAGATCTTCCATTTGATCGTGAATAAAAACAGGTGCAGGAGGTATATGCTCAGCGCCACTTATTACTACTTTTTCATTTCTATATTTACCTGCATTTTCATCATCTATGCTTTTAAGTATTAGATAGTGTATATTTTTTATTTGTCTTTCTGAAAGTTTCTCTTCTTTATTAATTATATCTTCCATGTAATTAATAGCTTCTTTATGATTTACAACTTCCAAATGTTCTTTTAATGTTTTTCCACCGATTGTTATACCATCCTCCAGCACTACTTTTGTTTCAGATAAGGTTAAAGTGTTACCTTCAATTGCATTTGAATTATATATCCACTCCAAAAGGAGTTTTGCTCTTAAGCTTTTTAAAGTATTTTTTGGTAGTGGTCTCTTTTCATCAAATTTTCTCTTTTTCTGATCAATAGTATCAAACATTATTAAGGTCCTCCTTAGACATCTGAAATCCCTGAATCTTTTTCATTAGTATCACCTATTCACGTATATAATTATATCACGGCATGTGGAGCTATACAACGGCAGAATTAAGCTTTTTTACCTGGATTTCGAATAATTTAAATGCTATAATATGATTGAGGTGTTCGACTATGAAAACTGAAAAACTAAGAAAAGTTGGTGACAGCTATATTTTTATTATTCCAAAAGAGCTTAAAGAAAAATATAAAATACAAAATCGAGAGGAACTATAATTATGATTCTTGGAGGCTGAGATATGAATTGGAAATTCTGGCAGAATGATGACCAAAAAAAACTTTTAGAGAAAATAGAGAAATTAACTGAAAAAGTAAATTCCATGGAAGAAAAAATTAATGATTTAGATAAGTCAGAGAAAAAAATGAACCGCTTACAGTATAAACAGAATCAGGATCTTTTCAAAAAAATTGATGAGATTTCACAGCTTGTTAATCAACAGAGCCTTGATCAGGAATTAATCTCTAAATTAAAAAGCAGAGTTGATAGTTACAGCTTAAATATCGAAAACAGCAGTAAAAAAATAATTGAGCTTATTGATGAGTTTGACCTGATTAAAAGAGGTCTGGACAGTGATGAAAATAGCTGGAGTAATTTACTGAAAAACTGGAGTCAGAGACTGCTTAAGCTTTTAGAGCAAAATGATATCTATCAGCTGAATTTAAAAGATAAAGAATTTGATCCCCGCCGGGCGGAAGCCTTAACCACCGTAAATTCGGAAACTATAACAGAATATTTGCAGCAGCAGGATTCAAATTATAATAACAATCAGATTGTTGAAGTTATCAAAAGAGGTTATCAGGATCAGGAAGATAATATATTACGTAAATCACAGGTAGTTGTCTATAAGGAGGCCAAATAATGACTAAAGATCGTTTTAGACCGGTGGTAGGGATTGATCTGGGGACCACTAACTCGTCACTTGCAGCTATTATTGAGGGAGAAGCAACCGTTATAACTCTAATGCCAGAAAGCAGCCCGCTGCTGCCCTCAGTAGTACATATTGATCAGGGTGGAGAGGTAATTGTTGGTGGTGATGCTAAATCAGCTCTGGTGGCGATGCCTGAGAGAACAATAGCAGAGGTTAAAAGAAAAATGGGCGAAAATGAAATGCTTGAAATTGCCGATCAGAAGCTGCTGCCGGAGGAGATATCAGCCTTAATCTTAAAAGAACTAAAAAAATATGTTGATCAGATTTATGGTGATGAAGTAGAAAAAGAAGCAGTGATTACAGTTCCCGCTTATTTTACTGATCAGCAGCGTCAGGCTACCAAAAAAGCTGGTGAACTGGCAGGTTTTGTAGTTGAAAGAATAATCAATGAACCAACAGCAGCGGCTATGGCCTATGGTCTCGATAAACTTGATGATGACCACCAGTTTCTGGTCTATGATCTGGGGGGAGGGACCTTTGATGTCTCTGTTCTGGAATTAATGGGTGGAATCCTGGAAGTTAAAGCCTCGGCAGGTAATAAAGATCTGGGTGGTTCTGATTTTGACAGACTGCTTCTGGATTATTTTTCTGAAAAAATTATTGAAGAAAGTGGTCTGGATCCAAGAGAAGATCTCAGCGCCTGTGCCCGTCTAAAAGAAGAAGCAGAAAAAGCAAAAATAAAATTATCAGATCGAAAACAGGTTCAGGTTTCTATACCGGCTCTGATGGTAAAAAATAACCAGCCGGTTGGCTTTGAGATGGAAATAAGCAGAAAAGAATTTATAGACTTAATTGATAATTTGCTTAAAGAGACTTTAAATAGTGTTAAGAATGTACTGGAAGATGCGGAACTGCTTTCGGATGAGATTGAGCAGGTGATTTTAGTTGGCGGTTCAACCAGAATCCCGAGGGTCAGAGAACTTCTGCGTGACTTTTTTGATCAGGAACCCCATAGTGAGATAGATCCCGATCAGGCGGTGGCAAAAGGAGCAGCTGTGCAGGCGGGAATAAAAGCAGGTCTGCTTTCTGATAGTGGGATGATAGTTACAGATGTTGCTCCCTATTCACTGGGGATAGAGGTGCTTAAAGACCAGGGTATTCTGGGCTTTAAACCGGGCGGTTTTGAAAGTATTATTGACAGAAATACAACGATTCCAACCAGTAAAACAAAAGTATTTACTACAACTTTTGATAATCAGGAAGAGGTTAAAATTAAAATTTACCAGGGTGAAGGTGACTGGGTAGAAGAAAATCATTATCTGGGAGAATTTATTCTGGACGGAATTCCAGCTAAAAGAGCCGGTGAAGAAAAAATTGCAGTTTGCTTAAATTATAATATTAACGGAATCCTTGATGTAACTGCCAGATCACTTTCTACAGATAAAGAAATGCAGCTTACTGTCCAGGATGCAGTTGACCGAAAATCAGAAGAATCATATCAGGAAAGCCTGGAGCGGCTGGAAAACTTTCAGAAAGAGATTGCAGGAATGGCAGGGGATGCAGAAAACAACCTGCAAAAAATTGAATATAACCCGGATCTGTCTGAAGATATTGAGGAGTCAGAACTTGCTGATCTTACAGCAGAATCTGAGGATTTTGAAGGACTGGCTTTAGAAGCAGAACATTTAAAAGAGCGAGCCGGAGAATTATTTGTAGAAAATGAGAATATCAGCCGCTCAGAATTTAAGTCCATAGTTAAAAGACTTGATCAGGCTCTTGAGAGCAGGGAAAAAGATAAATTGCGGCAGGTTCTGGAAGAAGTTTTCGAAGAAATTCTGGATTTAGAAATGGGGGAATAATCTTTTATGAAATTAAAAAATAGTGTATTTAAAAGTTCAAATCTCTACCGTATTCTGGGTACAAATTCTAATGCGGGGGAGGAATTAATAAAGAAGAGATACCTGGAAAAGGTTCGAGAATTTCCACCGGAAGAAAATCCGGAGGAGTTTAAAGTAATTAGAGAGGCCTATGATACCCTAAAAGATCCCTTTAAAAGAAGCGGTTATGATTTAGAAACTAAATATCAGGGTCAGGCGTCAAAATTTTTGCAGGAAGCATTAGATTATATGGATTGGGGGAAGATTGAAGAAGCAGAATTTCTTTTAAACAAAGCAGCGGAACTTGCTGCTGATAATTTATATATTTTAAGATTCAAGGCAGAACTTGCTGTAATAAAAGGAGATATAAATCTTTTTAATGATATTTTTGAACAGCTGGAAGAACTTTTTCCTAAAAAACAGGAGTATTTACTGCTGTTAAACAAAATTGTTCTGCTTCTGGAATCAGAACAATACACAAAATATGCCCATAAAGTTCTAAAAGAAATGGAGAAAAAATTTCCAGATAAAAAATCAGAAATGACAGATGTCTATCTCGGTGTTTATGATCAGCAGGGAAAGTTTAATAAAATATGGAATCTTTTATCAAATGAATTAAAAACTTTTTCGGAGCCTGATGAAGATAATATCCGACATTTTTTAACAGCAATTGCTCTGATAAATAAATACGAAAAATGGGAGAAAAAAGACAGCCTGATTGCTTTAACAGAGTCTTTTATAGAAAAGATAAATGCAGATCAGGAATTAAGAGATTATATTATTTATGTTCTTGATGAAAATTACTTTGAAGCAGAAGAACATGGTGATATTAAGGCACAATTATATTTTACAGAACTGCTTATGTTATTTGAAGATGATCCCAATCTAGAGCTTGAATATAAAAAATTACAGCTGACAGAAAAGATTTTAAATGAAGTTGATAGAATGACTGCAGATCCTAAGTTATCCCCCTATATTTTCTATACGGGAACCAGGTTATTTTTTAACTGGGCCTATGAAGAGCTGGATCCGGAAACTTTTGTAGATTTCCCAGACAAATATGCTATGCAGAACTTTAAAGAAGAATACTCAGCAAATTTACAGGCAGTAAAAAGATTGAAAAAGAAGTATCCAAGGATCTATGATACTTTTAAAAATGAGTGGGATAAAATTGCTGCTAACTGCCGGGAACAGCTTAATAACAGGCAGCTTTCTCTGTTTGAAAAGCAGAAAAAAGTAAATCAGGACTCTGATTACAGGGAGCTGGCATCAGGGCAGATTATTAGCAAAAATAAGGTGGGCCGCAATGATCCCTGTCCCTGCGGCAGTGGTAAAAAATATAAAAAATGCTGTCTTAATAAATAACATATTATGATTCTTAGAAACTCTAAAGGGGGACTATAATTGTCCTCTTGACAAATAGCGTCACAATGATATATACTTAAATATATACCAAACTGGAAGGAGATGGTTATCATGGATGTTGCAAAAATATTTAAAAATGGTAGAAGCCAGGCGGTTCGTCTTCCTAAAAAATATCGTTTTAATGATGAATCTGAAGTTTTT
>Ga0208153_100193_pt1 | contig 22981 bp, 18 predicted proteins | sample Wag42014_10_18_FD_187331 | JGI IMG/M metagenome (GOLD analysis project Ga0208153, IMG submission 187331) | Deep subsurface shale carbon reservoir microbial communities from Ohio, USA - Utica-2 Time Series 2014_10_18 (SPAdes) (version 2) ... | reverse complement strand
ATAATTTCTCGCATCTTGTTGAAGAATTCGGACTGGTGCTTCCCGGAATAACAACGAGTCTGCAAAAACTGGGTACATTAAGCATCTTATATGCTGACTTTAACGTTACACCGGTAATTTCAAGTGCTGCAGCTGTTTTCTCTCTTCAGAGTGTTTTTATGGCAGGATTTACCTCCGTTTCACTTTATGTACTGAAAAAACGGAATTTGGTTAACAAATCCGGCAGGATATTCATATCAGTCAGTCTTATACTGCTAAGTATACTTCTTGTGTATGTTTTAAGCTTGCCAATGGCCGGGGGGCATGTACATTAGTTAGGGATTGTTGAAGTATTTAAGGTGGTAAGCAGATTTGCAGAAATTATTTATATAGGGAGATTCCTCGGCTACGCTCGGAATGACAAAAAACTGTCATCTCGACCGGGACGAAGTGGAGCGGAGAAATCTCCGACGTTGTTTGACAAGAGATTCCTCGACTACGCTCGGAATGACAGAAAATTGTCATCTCGACCGGAACGGAGTGGAGCGGAGAGATCTCAGACGCTGTTTTACAAGAGATTCCTCGACTACGCTCGGAATGACAGAAAATTGTCATCTCGACCGGAACGGAGTGGAGCGGAGAGATCTCAGACGTTGTTTGACAAGAGATTCCTCGGCTACGCTCGGAATGACAAAAAACTGTCATCTCGACCGGGACGAAGTGGAGCGGAGAAATCTCCGACGTTGTTTGACAAGAGATTCCTCGACTACGCTCGGGGTGACAGAAAATTGTCATCTCGACCGAAACGGAGTGGAGCGGAGAGATCTCAGACGCTGTTTTACAAGAGATTCCTCGACTACGCTCGGAATGACAAAAAACTGTCATCTCGACCGAAACGGAGTGAAGCGGAGAAATCTCTACCGCTGTTTTACAATAGAGACCTCGACTCCGCTCGGGGTGACAGAAAATTGTCATCTCGACCGGAACGGAGTGGAGCGGAGAGATCTCAGACGCTGTTTTACAAGAGATTCCTCGACTACGCTCGGAATGACAAAAAACTGTCATCTCGACCGAAACGGAGTGGAGCGGAGAGATCTCAGCCTCTGTTTGACAAAGAGATTCCTCGGCTACGCTCGGAATGACAAAAAACTGTCATCTCGACCGAAACGGAGTGAAGCGGAGAAATCTCTACCGCTGTTTTACAATAGATTCCTCGACTACGCTCGGAATGACAGAAAATTGTCATCTCGACCGGAACGGAGTGGAGCGGAGAGATCTCAGACGCTGTTTTACAAGAGATTCCTCGACTACGCTGGGAATGACAGAAAATTGTCATCTCGACCGGAACGGAGTGGAGCGGAGAGATCTCAGACGTTGTTTGACAAGAGATTCCTCGGCTACGCTCGGAATGACAAAAAACTGTCATCTCGACCGGGACGAAGTGGAGCGGAGAAATCTCCGACGTTGTTTGACAAGAGATTCCTCGACTACGCTCGGGGTGACAGAAAATTGTCATCTCGACCGAAACGGAGTGGAGCGGAGAAATCTCCGACGCTGTTTGACAAAAGTACCCCCTCTTAATCTCCCCCTAAAATAGGAGGGGTTAGGGCCTGCCCTGTTGAATATAGCAAAATTCACACAGGGTTGAATGCCGTAAGCAAATGGCTTAGCCATTTATTCAACTGGGGGTGGTATAGATGCAAAATAAGGAGGTATGAAAATGGCTGGAAAAACAAATACAGAAACAGGCAAAGTCGTTAAGATAAACGGTGACAAAGCGACAGTCAGGTTTGAAAAAACCTCCGCCTGTTCTCATTGCGATCACAAATACTCCTGCAGCAGTGAAGGGAATGATTACATGTTTGTAGAGCTTGAGAACACCATAGATGCAAAAGTGGGCGAAACAGTTGAAGTTGCAGCATCTATGAAAAGTACATACAAAAACGGGTTTATAGTATATATTCTCCCATTAATTGTTGTATTGATATCCGCCGGTATAGGTAATGCTTTTGATAAAAAGCTGGGGACGGGATTTATTACGCCGGTAACAGCAGTTTCGTCAATTGTTTTGTATTTTTCAATACTGCATCTGATATATAAAAATAAAAAATCAGAACTTGTACTTGGCAGAGCCGGCAGAAAAAATGTCCAGGGCTGCAGTCACTGCGGATAAAACACTTGAAAATACGACAATATATGCTAAAATAGCACCTAAATCATCGTATTAATGATAAAAGAGGTGGATAGTTGAAAAAAGTTATTGTGGCAATGAGCGGCGGAGTGGACAGCTCTTTAGCTGCTGCTCTTATGAAAGATAAAGGATATGATGTTACAGGTATCACCCTGAAACTGTTCGAAGGACAGGAAAAATACCTGGAAGATGCCTCAAAGATGGCGGATTACCTGGGAATACGCTGGTATATGGCGGATTATTCTGAGGACTTTAAAAGCAATGTCATCAACTACTTTATAAACACATACAAACAGGGAAGAACTCCGAATCCTTGTGCCTACTGCAATCATTATTCAAAATTCAATTACCTGATAAATGAAATGAAAAAAATCGGGGCGGAAATGGTAGTGACTGGCCATTACGCGGATACCGCTGAATTTGACGGCATAATGCACATAAAAAAGGCTGCCGATCCCAAAAAGGATCAATCATATTTTCTATCACTGCTGACAGCGGATCAGATAAAATATCTGCACTTTCCTCACGCCCAGAGGACAAAGACCAAAGTAAGAGAAATTGCAGGACAATACGGACTGCAGGTCAGCGACAAAAAAGACAGTCAGGAGGTGTGTTTTCTGGAAGGCGGAGATTACAGGGATTATCTCTCAAAATTTGTACCACTAAATTACGGTAAAGGAAACTTTATCCTTAACGGCCGGATTATCGGTGAACACAAAGGGATACTTAACTATACAGTCGGTCAGAGAAAGGGACTCGGTATAAGCTATCACGAGCCCCTCTATGTAAAATATATTGATCCCTATAATTATAACATTGAGCTCGCTTCAAGACAAAGCGTATTTTTCAAAAACATCAAAGCAATAAACTGCAGTTTTGTAACAACTCCCCGGGAAAAATTCACTGCCAGAGCCAAAATCAGGTACAGAATGGCAGAGCAGAAATGCACAGTCGAAGTCAGAGATAATGATACGGTTTTTGTGGAATTTGAAGAAGAAAGGTTTGCACCTGCGCCCGGTCAGATATTGAGTATATATGAGGGAGATTATGTACTGGGAGGAGGATTTATAGATGAAGTATTTTAACGATTACAAAAGCTGTATAGTAGCTTTAAGCGGAGGAATAGACAGCGCAGCGGTACTGAAACTGGCTGTGGATGAACTGGGAGCAGATAACGTTGCCGCGGCCACCTGCACAAATCCCCACGTTTTTAATTATGAAATCAGAAATGCCGAACTCATTGCGAAAACACTTGGGGTAAAATGGTTTACTTTCACCTCAACACCTTCGGAAGAGTTTTTCGAAAATGTTACTGATAAATGCTATTACTGCAAAAAATCGGTCATAGGTGAAATTTGCAAAATTGCAGAGAAATACGGATATGAAGCTGTCTGCGACGGTAGTAACATAGACGATCTCGACGATTACAGGCCGGGCATGAAGATATTGAATGAATACGGTGTCTTCTCCCCTCTGCTTGAAGCCGGGATGGGTAAAAAAGATGCCGAAATGATTGCCGGCAAAATTGATAATAAAGATATTTTTTTCAACACTGAATCGTGCGCTGCCACCCGTATCAAAACCGGACGAATCACCGAGGCACGACTTGAAAGAATAGAGAAGATCGAAGATAAACTCAGGTATAGCTATCCGGGGATACGCGTCAGGGACTACGGAGAAACGGCTAAGATAGAATTCAAGAGTGAAAATAGCTTAACCGGGCAGGACAGGGAAATTATAAACAACGTTGTGAGAAAATATTTTGACGATGTAAAATTTGAGTAAATTAAAGGTAGTTGGAGGTAAGCACAATTGCATATGTGTTTATTATATTGCTTCATATAGCGAAGATTTCTACCCGCGCACTTAAAGCATTAAGTGCACGGTCGAAAGAATGCCTGCGGATAGCACCAGTCATTTAGACAGGTAAATATGTTTACATTCTATTTAGCTATCGCTGATAGACAGGGTTTTGTGTCATCCCGAGCGAAGCCGAGGGATCTCCCACTATATGATAAGAATTTCTGCATTTCTGCTTAGTTGGAGGTAGTTGAAGTAGTTGGGGGTATTTATGGTATTTTAGGTGCCAACCGGGCACACAGTTTTGTACATTGGTTGTTTTGGAAAACGCATTATAATTCCGTAAAACGTAATACGTTATAGATTAATAGGTTAGGAGCTTGGATTCCATTGCATTAACCTTGAACTTTGAACATTGAACTTTGAACATTGAACGTTGAACCTTGAACCTTGAACCTAAAAAGGAGTATATATGAAAAAAATTAACATCAGATGGCTGATTTTGCCGATTTTGATAGCAGGCGCATTCTATCTCACAGCCTGTACAAATAATACGGATGTCGATACAGGAAGCTTTACAACAATGAACAAAGCAGGTTACACCGATTTTCTTGAAAAGAATAAGGGCAAGATGGTACTGGTAAATGTTTTTGCATCCTGGTGTCCATCCTGTCAAGCTGAGATGCCTTTGTTAAATAACATTTACTCGGAATTTAAAGGAGAAAATTTTGTGATGATTGGTCTTTCAATTGATAAAAAGATGGATGATCTGAGTAAGTTTATAAAAGATTACAATGTTGATTTCCCCGTATATCTGGGTGCTGACGACCTTATGACACATTTAAAAGTAACCGGTGTGCCCGAGACTTTTCTATACGATAAAAAAGGCAAACTTGTAAATAAAACAATCGGCCCGATTAATGAAAACTATAACGAAAAAGTAAAAAATATTTTATAAAAGGTCGTTTATTAATGTTTCCTCTTGTGCTTAAAATGCATAATAAAAAAATATTGTTTGTCGGCGGAGGGGAAGTAGCTGAAAGAAAAATTAACTCCTTACTTTCTGTTTCCAATCCACCATTCATAAAAGTTGTGGCTCCGCAGATAACAACCGGCCTGAAGAAACTCTGTAATGAAAACAAGATAAACTGGAATAATGAAAACTTTAGCAGAAAGCGAGAGTTTGTAAATTTTGACTATATATTCATCTGTACAGATAATAAAGTAATAAATGAAGAAGCGGCAGACTTTTTTGCTGGATTTTACAAAGAAATCAACGTATGCGATAATAAAGAAAAATCGACTTTTTTTATGCCTGCTGTCACAAAAAACGAAAAAATAACGATAGCTGTAAGTACATCAGGCAATGATCCTGCTTATGCAAAAAAAATCAAAAATCTCATAGAGAGACTTTTGAATAAGTAAGTTATTGTCACCCTGTAGCATCTGAACGCAGTGAAGATAAATTTGCCAAAGGCAACCACTTGTTTCAGGGTCTCATAACTTGTTGATATAATTAGATACTGAAATAAATTCAGCATGACCAAATAGAGTTATTCAAAGGTCTTATAGAAAAAAAATTAAATAGATAAAGGCTCAGCTGAGCTAAATATATCCTCTGTATATTTTAGCGGAGATTCGGCAGAACAAAGCCCATTGCCTATAAAAACAACAGCCGGAAACGATATGTCGTACTTATCGAAATTATCATAAAAGGTCAAAAGGCTGTCAAAAAGTATTCTTTCATCTGTATTCTCCAGATTTTCTCCAACAACAACAGGAGTATCAGGCGAAAGGCCATGTTCAATAAGCTTTCCTGCGATATATTTCATATTCTTTACACCCATATAAACAACAATTGTCATACCAAGCTCAACGAGAGCTTTCCAGTTATACTTATCCTCAATATTACCACGACTTTTATGTCCTGTAATAAATACCACCCCTGAAGAAACATCCCGCTTAGTCAGCGAAACTTTGATTTTAGCAGAAAAAGCTGAAGCTGTAGTAATACCCGGGACAATCTCAACAACAGCGGCGCATTCCCTGCCAACATCTATTTCTTCAGATGCTCTTGAAAAAATGGAAACATCACCGCTTTTCAACCTTACGACATTAAGATCCATCAAAAGATATTTTCTGATCAACTGATTTATATATTCCTGATTGTGCTGGTTTGTGTAAGGAATCTTTCCGACATTTATTTTGTGGCCTGAAACTTTTTCAAATATGCCGATATCAATAAGTCTGTCATATAAAATGACATCAGCCTTTTTCAACCGGTCAAGCCCACGCAGTGTTATCATATCACTACTGTTTCCGGCCCCTATCAATATTAATTTACCCATATAACCCGCCTTTATTTTTTCTTAATTTTCATTGCCCGGTATTTATCTATTATTTCATGCCCTTCACTTTCAACTGATCTCGGAATATTTAATCGGAACCCCAGTCGTAATAAAAGGAAAAATCCTCATCATAAGATGGAACATAGCTGTACTTCGACAGTATATGATCAATACTGCTTTTTCCGCCGTTTTCCAGATACTCATGAAACGAGGAATTGGCTGACCCGGCATAATCCTTCAAAACGTCAGTTAAAAAATGCGGCATATTTTTTGCACCTATCTCCCCCATTTCATCCCCGAATATAGCTGAACCCTGGCGGGAACATCCGCCGGTAACCACCGTATAGGAATTAAAAAAGTGCCCGTCTTTCCGCCTTGCCCTCCCGTAAAAACCGATATCGCCAACCAAGTGTTTCCCGCAGGCATTAGGGCATCCGGAAATATGAACGTTAAGATTTCCAATATCTGCAAAAAAATCTTTTTCAGATCTAATCAGCTCGTAGATCTTTTTAACTGCTCCTCTTGTTTTACATATTCCTAATTTACATGTATCAGCCCCCTTGCATGCAACAATTCTGCTCAGGACATAAGGGGTTTCATCGTATAATTCTTTATCTTCTAAAAAATTATATACTTTCTTTACATCTTCAAAAGGAACATTAATGAGGAAAATATTTTGTGTATTGGTAAGTCTTATTGTATTTTCGCCAAAGTCACCTGCAACTGAAGAAAGCTCCTCAGCTGTTTCCGTCCTGATATCACCGTTTTCAAGGGGTATCATAATATTATAAAAACCGTTGGGCTGTATGGTTACGAATCTTTCAAACCAGGTTCTGTCAATATTCAACGGTATTTCCCTATTGCGGTTTTCCGAACTTATATTTCGGTCATAAACAAGAGATTCATAATCACGTTTTTGGAACCTTTTCTTTTCCTCTTCCACCAGACTCTGAAATTTCTCCTTTCCCAAATCATCAAACAAAAACCTTAGCCTGGCTCTGTTTCTGTTCTTTCTGTTTCCGTATTTATAAAACACAGCTTTTACCGCATTTACCGTCCTGTACAAATCATTCAGGGGAATAAAATCGTATAAAAGTTCACCCACCCTGGATTTTCTCCCCAAACCACCTGCAACAAAAACTCTGAAACCTTTTTCACCGTCTTTGTTTTTAGCAAACAGTCCAAGATCTGAAATCATAGCGTAAGCGGTATCGTCATCATTGTTGGAAAAACCGATTTTATATTTCCTGGGCAGACTGAATGAATCTTTTTCATTAATCATATCGCTGGTAAGTTTTGTTACCACAGGTGTAAGCTCAAAAGGCTCATTTTCGGTACATCCGGTATCATGGCTCATAACAATATTTCTCACAGTATTACCACCACCCCCTTTGGAGCCGAGACCGCATTTAACAAGCCCTTTTATCACATGCACTGTATCCTGTATGCTGATATCATGCATCTGCAAATCCTGCCTTGTGGTAACATGAAGAATCCCTGAACCATATTTTAAAGCCAGTCGGCTGACTTCTTTCAACTGCGCAGGTGTAATGATTCCGCCAGCTACTCTTACTCTAACCATATAAGTGTTTTCCCTGCGCTGTTCATAAATTCCCAGGGGAACCCTTATTCCCTTCATCTTAACAGCTTCCATTTCACCATTTAGATAATCTTTTACAGCATTTTCATAGTATTTAATGTCATCATTTAAGTTTTCCGGTAATTGGTAAGTAAGCATAATTAGTCCACCTCGCAATTTTTTTCGCCTGTCCGTCATTAACATATAAACATTTTAAATCCGGAAACCCCACAAGGGAAATAATAAAATAAGACCTTTGAATAAGTATCCCACCCAGTCAAGCACCTCGAAGGTGCTCGATTTGCAACCTACCCTAATTTAGTGGAAGAACTTAACTCTCATCCTATCAAAGAGTTATGAGGGGCTGTGGGGTAAAATTTATGTGAATACATTATATTCAAAGGTCTTGAAAATCATATTTGGTAATGAAGACCACATTCTTTTTTGGAATCTTTTTCCCACCACCATCTTCCGTCTCTTTCACTTTCACCTGTTTGGACAGCTCTTGTACAGCAGGCACACCCTATACTCAAATAAGCTTTGTTATGCAGATCATTGTATGGTATATTATTCTTCCTAATGTACTCCCATACCTCTTCACGGCTCCAGTGAATAAGAGGATTAATTTTCACAACATGGTTTTTATCATCTATGCTCACCATTTCCACATTTTCGCGGAAAGACGATTGTTGTTTCCTAAGACCGCTGATCCATATACTTTTTCCTTTTACTGCCCTTTTCATCGGTTCCACTTTTCTTATCCGGCAACACTCATTTCTTAGCTCACGACTTTTATAAAAACAGTTCACTCCTTCTTTTGTAATAAATTCTTCCAATTCTCTGCGATCAGGAAAATATTTTTTAATTCTTACCCCGAAATATTTCTCAGTACGATCGATGAGCTCATAAGTTTCTTCAAACAACCTTCCAGTGTCAATTGTAAACACATGCACATTTTCAAAGCCTTGCAGTGTAGACAGTTTATGAAAAATAACCTGTCCTTCAGGATTAAAACCGTTTGAAAAAGCTACGTATCCGGAATAGTTCTTGAGGACATTCTCAAGCAACGCATTTTCATCATAAGAGCTAATATCTTCAAAAATATTTTTTAAATGTTCCAATTTGCTCCTCCTAAGCGCTTTCAGGCTAACGATACCTGAAAACTATATAAAACTAAATTAATTGTCAAGTAAAAACATGATTTTTGTGATATTTATTTCGAGATTGTTTTGCTCTTTCTCTTTATTATTAGCTTATTACGGTTTCCCCAGTAAACGCCAATTTTTACTTGTATTTTTCTTTGAAATTAAATATCATCAATTTAATGTATTTAACGAATAAAAGAGGTTAATATGCACGTTACAGCCAAGACAGTATATTCAATATTAGCGGTTGTGGAGTTGGCCGGTTCCCCGAAAGGTGAAGCCGTAAAGGTTTCTAAAATCGCGGAAAAACATGGTATCCCCAAAAGGTTTCTTGAAATTTCGCTGTCGGAGCTCAGATCATCGGGGATTGTGGATTCAAAGAAGGGAGCAAAGGGAGGATTTTTCCTTTCGAAAAACGTAGAAGATATATCCCTGTATGATATCATCAAAATAACCGAAAGTAATGTGGAGATTTTCAACTGTGAGAAATACATTGAAAATGAGAACTGTTTACTGAAATCCATTTTTAACAATTTGAATACCGAAATAAGCAATATTTTGCAAAACATGACTTTTGAAGAAATAATGAAAATGCTCGAGGATGACAGAAAAGTCGTAAATTTTATAATTTAATCGCCCGACCATAAATAACCAAACATTAAGCAGAAACGCGGAAATGATAATCATATAAGAGAATATCCCCTGTCTTCGCTCGGAATGACATAAAACTGTCATCTCGACCGGAACGGAGTGGAGTGGAGAGATCTCAGCCTACGTTTGGCAATGAGACCTCTCGACTCCGCTCGAGGTGACAGAAAACATTGTCATCTCGACCGGAACGAAGTGAAGCGGAGAGATCTCAGACCCTATTTGACAAGAGATTCCTCGACTACGCTCGGAATGACATAAAACTGTCATCTCGACCGGAACGGAGTGAAGCGGAGAGATCTCAGACGTTATTTGACAAGAGATTCCTCGACTCCGCTCGGAATGACATAAAACTGTCATTTCGACCGGAACGGAGTGGAGTGAAGAAATCTCTACCGCTGTTTTACAATAGAGACCTCTCGACTCCGCTCGAGGTGACATAAAATTGTCATCTCGACCGAAACGGAGTGGAGCGAAGAGATCTCAGACCTTATTTGACAAGAGATTCCTCGACTACGCTCGGAATGACATAAAACTGTCATCTCGACCGAAACGGAATGGAGTGAAGAAATCTCTACCGCTGTTTTACAATAGAGACCTCTCGACTACGCTCGGAATGACATAAAACTGTCATCTCGACCGGAACGAAGTGAAGCGGAGAGATCTCAGACCCTATTTGACAAGAGATTCCTCGACTACGCTCGGAATGACAGAAAACTGTCATCTCGACCGGAGCGGAGAGATCTCAGACCTTATTTTACAAGAGATTCCTCGACTCCGCTCGGAATGACAGAAAACTGTCATCTCGACCGGAACGGAGTGAAGCGGAAAAATCTGTATCGTTGTTTTGCAAGCAGTAGAGGTGCTGACTGAGTTTATCAATAACAAATACACCAATACACCAATACACCATTCAACGCTCTTTTGAATATCAATCCTTAATACCGTATTTTTCCAATCTGTACAAAAGAACATGCCTTGGGATGCAGAGGTATTTTGCCACCTGGCTTTTGTTCCCGTCGAATTTTTCAAGTGCTCTGAGAATAATACTTTTTTCGAAATTTACCAGATCAAAATAATCATCAGGCAAATCAAGATTAAGACAGCTTCTTATATCACTACTTTCACTGCCCGGGATAACAGAAGGATCCAGTCGGCCGTTTTTTGACAAAATCGTCATTCTGTAAATAATATTGTCAAGCTCACGCACATTACCCGGCCAGCTGTATGCTGCCAGTTTTTGCAGAATTTCCTTGTCTAATACAGCATTTTTAAAACCATACTTTTTCAGGAAAAATTCACATAAACTCTGCAAATCCTCTTTCCGTTCTCGTAACGGTGGTATCTCCAAAGGAAAAACATTTAACCTGTAATACAAATCCTCTCTGAACGTATTTTTTCGCACCATTTCAGCAAGGTTTCTGTTAGTTGCTGCGATAACACGAACATCAACCTTTTCCACACTGCTTGAGCCCACCGGTTCTATCTCTTTTTCCTGCAGGAAACGAAGAAGTTTTGCCTGCAGGGAATCCATAGGCAGCTCCCCTATTTCATCCAGAAATATTGTTCCCTTGTTGGCCTGGCTGATTTTCCCCTTTTTATCTCTGTCAGCACCTGTAAAAGCACCTTTTTTGTGACCAAAAAGCTCACTTTCAAATAAGTTTTCAGGGATAGCTGCACAATTTATTGAAACAAAAGGATTATTATTCCTCATACTTCTGAAATGAATTTCTCTGGCAACAAGCTCTTTGCCGGTGCCGCTTTCGCCCAGCAGTAACACGGGTGCTTCAGTATTTGCCACTCTGCCAGCAAGATCCAGAACTTCCTGCATTTTTCTGCTGTTTCCTATAACCTGCGGCTTAAGTGAGTCCTTTACATAATTCTTCAGGTTTGTATTTTCCTGTTTCAGTTCTTTATATCTGGCAGCCTTATTTACGGTGTGCAGTAAATCTTCATTTTCAAAAGGCTTTGCAATATAATCAAAAGCACCGGCTTTTATAGACTTTACGGCATCCGAAATGTTCCCGTAAGCTGTTATCACTATAACCAAAGCGTCCGGATCGTCGGATAAAACACGGTGCAGTATTTCATGCCCGTTTACCCCGGGCAGCTTAACGTCGGTAATTATGATATCAAACTTACCTTTTTCAAACGTTTCAAGAGCACTGTCCCCTCTGGAGCAGTAGGTGATTTCATAACCTTCCTCTTCAAGCATCATTCTGATAAGCATTGCCAAAGATTCATTATCTTCAATCAGAAGTATATTCATCACTCACCCTTTTAAATTTTATAGTAAAATGTGCCCCGTTATCATTTTCAATGTGCAAAATGCCGTCGTGGTCTTTTATAATTTTGGCTGTTATTGTCAGACCGAGGCCGGTGCCCGTCTCTTTGGTTGTAAAAAAAGGTTCGTAAATCCTTTCTTTTATCTCATCCGGAATCCCGCTGCCTGTATCTTTTATTCTGAAGACCACATATCCATCTTCACAGTCCACTTCAAAAAAGAGTTTTTTTACGCCGGTTTGCCCTTTTAATTCTTCCACACTGTTGGAAAAAATATTCAGGAAAACCTGTTTCAGATTATTTACATCACCTTCCATAAAACAATCTTCATCCAAATAATTCCGTATTTTCAAATCTATATCATCAGTGCTTTTACAAAGAAGCCTGAGCAGCTCCGCCAGTTCATCAAAAAAGGAAGAAACTTCTATTTTTTCATTCTCAATTTTCCCGAAATTGGCATATTGCAAAAACCTCTCCACAAAAGAATTAAGCCTGTCTATTTCCGAAATCATAATATCAAGAATCTGAGGTGAATTTCTGCCGTCTTTAAGCATTCTTGACGCAGATTTCAAGGAGGCAAGCGGATTTCTTATTTCATGAGCTATCCCTGCAGACAGCTGCCCCATTACCCTTAATTTTTCCGATTTGGCGACTTCTTTTTCCATTTTTATCTTTTCTTCAATACTTTTTTCCAGCTGCTCATAAGTCTGCTTAAGCTTGCTGTTCTGCAAATAAATCCTTTGGGAATACAAACCGGCAAATAACCCCAACGTATACATCATAAGTATCTCGACAAAACTTCTAACCTGATAATGCTGCAAATCAAAAAGATTAAGATAAACCCCGGGGGCATAAAAAACGGTAATAATACAAGCTGAGAGCAGACCTCCCAAAAATCCGAATTTCATTGCAGTATAAATAACCACCAGATACAACATATAGTAGTGTATAATATGTATTATGTGAAATCCCGGTGGAGTATTAATATGCAAATACACAATAATTCCAATAGCGATAATTGAGGTTATTAACGAGATTTTACCGCCCGGTATATAATATTTCCTAAGATACAATACGTCCATCCTTCATATTGACAATCTTTTTAGCATACCCGCCCATCAAAACAATATCATGCGTGATTTTATCCATACTTTTCAAAACAAAAAGCTTAATATAACTGTGCCACTCTGCATTTCATAATAGTAAACATTGTCCACGTTGACATCACTAACGATAATTTTCACAACATCCGTTTGCAGGTTTTACACTTTCATATTTACCGCTGTTGCATCCTACAATAAGCATAGTCAGAAACAAAGCAAAAAAGTTTTTTCATAAGCTTGAATTCCTGATTTAATTTAATATGGCATGCATTCATTAAGCAAATTTTATACCACTATTATCCTATTGATAATAAAATCAATAAATATTTTTTTGTAGAATATTCTGCAAACTGCTGTAGAATATTTTACAGCAGTCATTACCGTCACCACAAAGTTATATAAAAATACTCTTATTGCAAAAAATAAGAAAGCAGAAACAGTTAAACTTGAATACTGACTAAAAATAAAGTATAGTTTTTCAAATTTATTATTTCACAAAATTCATGAAATTGGAGACAAGTTTGATGAAAATAAACGATATAACTCTTGGTTATAAAGCATTTGTAACCAGTTTTGTAATGAAATCTGCATGCAAATATTATCTCAAACTTTCAAAACTTAACACACTCTCATTTCCAACATCTGAAGACAATAAAAAAAGACTTTTATATCTTCATATCCCTTTCTGTTTTTCTTTTTGCAGTTACTGCACATTTCACAAGTTTCACTTTGAAGAAAACACGGCACGTTACTATTTTAAATTATTACGCAAAGAAATGACAATTATCGCCGAGAAAGGCTACAATTTCGGAGCAATGTACTTAGGAGGAGGTACCCCCACTGTACTTCCTGATGAATTAGCAAAAACTATAGATTTTGCCAAAAAACTTTTTGATATAAAAGAGGTGTCCTGTGAGAGCGACCCCGATCATATATCCTCACCCATCCTTGAAAACACAGTTGACAGAATTGACCGACTTTCGGTGGGGATACAGACTTTCGATGACAATTATCTGAAAATGATAGGCAGATATGAAAAATTCGGTTCTGGTGAACAGCAGCTGGAAAAGGTAAAAAAAATAATCCCACATTTCCCTATAGTAAACATAGATATGATTTTTAACTATCCCGGCCAGTCAGAGCAATCCCTTTTAGATGATATTAATAAAGTCCTCTCGGCTGAAAGCAGTCAAATTACTTTTTACCCTTTGATGTTCGGTAATGAAAAAGGTTTCGGCATAAAAAACAAAGAAGGTTACAAATCACTTAAGACCGAAAAAAATTTGTACCAGTTAATTTTAAAAGAAATGAACAGGGAGGATTACCTGCAGCGAACTTCATGGGCTTTTTCTAAGGACAGGGCGGAAATTATCGATGAATATGTTGTGGATAATGACGAATATGTGGGACTTGGCTCCGGGGCATTCAGTTTTATTGGGGATACTTTTTACGTCAATACATTTTCTTTGAGAGAATATGAAAAACTGGTAAATAATAATAATATCTCAATTATCAAAGGGATATCCTTCAGAAAACACGCAATTAAACAGTACAGAATGATGGTGGATATCTTCGGTTTTAAATTCAAACATAGTTTTCCTAAAGCTGAATTTGGTTTATTAAAACTGGCCGGAGCCGTCAAAAAAAATAACAATAAGTATTACGTTACAGAAAATGGCAAATACCTCCTTTCCGTAATGATGAGCGAATTTTACAGCGGTATGAACGAAATCAGGACTATGATGAGATCAAAATTGAACACTGAAGATGAAAATTTTTCTGCTTCACATCCTTAAATGAAGATTTACATGAACTTTATCCCCGGAAAAACAACTTAATGGTATTAATAAATATAGTACTTGACACGATACCGTGTCGATGTATTACAATTACGAAAAATTAATAAGAGGTAGTTATGAAAAAGGTTATTTTTGTTTTGTTTTTATTATTTCCTGCAATTTTGTGGGCAAGGTATGAACCTGTGGTAAAAGATATAGACAATTTTTTCGCAAAAAGCTCAGGCTACATTATCGAAATTGCAGACGATAAAATATATACTGACCTGACATTCGACGATGGAGCTTACCCCGGCAAAACATATAATGTTTATAGAGAATCCGAAACGATAAAGCACCCTATAACAGGTGAAATCCTCGGCAAAAAGAAAGAAAAAATCGGTTCAATAAAAATACAGGAAATTTTTGAAAAATACAGTACAGCTACTATTGTGGACAAAAATGAAGATTTTCAAAAGGCAGATTTGCTTAGCAGTAGTCCACCTGTAGATGTCACAGTAGATTATGAAAACATGGACAAACGCCCGCAGCTTTTATTAAAACAGGATCTTAGCAGTGCTAAGAATATCAGAATATCAAAGAATCCGGAATACGGGATAAAATTCAGCCAGGATTCCTCCGGCGGTATTAATGTAGACATTTTTGCAGGTACAGAAATTATCAAAACACTATATTACTCAGATATAGATACAGGAGTTTCTTCCGAAACAACGGTTGATTTGCTCAGAAGCGGCCCCATTGACCAGAGATTCAAAAGTATCGCAGTGGGAAATCTTTACAACGATGATTATGACTATATAGTTGCCGCTGATGACAAAAATATCCATATTTACCGCTTTGTAGCTGACGGCTTCGAGTTTGTCACAGAAATTAAAAATGATTTCAGTGAAATAGTCAGTGTAGAAGTAGCGGATCTCAATGAAAACGGATATGATGAAATTTTTGTATCCCATATTTCCAATACAAGATCTATTAAATCTTTTATTTACGAAAAGAGCGACAACGCAGATAATTTTAGATTACTAAAAGATGAGATTCCGTTTTTATTCAGAACAATCCTGGCTAACAACGAAAAGATAATTACAGCTCAGCGGATATCATACGACGGAGAATATTACGGAAATATATATCGTTATAGTTATCAAAATGGCTACCGCAGAGGCGATTCCATCGCCGGGACAGAAAAATTTGGGCTGTTTGGTTTCGGTTTAGGAAATATTGATAAAGATCCGGAAAACGAAACGTTATATGTGAATGACGACTATAATCTGGAAGTATACGATTCAGGGCGAAAAATATACAAAAGCAACGAGCGTCTTGGGGATACCCCGTATGATTTTATTATCTCTGAAGAAATAAAGAAAAAACTGAGCAGTGAAGATTACGCAGACGAAACTTTTGAACTTACAAAATATAAAAAACCTTTGAAAGGCAGAATTTTTGTAACATCATCCAAACAGGTTTATATGCTTAAGAACAAGCGTCTGTCAGCTTTTTTGCCAAACTTTGACAAGTATACTGAATCACAGTTTGCCGGTTTTAAATGGCAAAGCAATATGCTTAGAAGGGTGTGGGAATCTGATGTGTTCAATCCGGTTATCGTTGATTATTATCTGCAGGAGCGCTTTGGCAAAGTATACGTTTTTCTTTTGCGAAACTTCAGAAAAGGACTTCTTGCCGGCGATAAAAGCGAATTTATCTATCTGGAAATTAAGTAAACAGTCTGGCAATACTGCCGGACTGCTCAACGTATCTGGTAAGGTTTGTTGGATTTAAGTTTTTGTCCTACATAATAAGATTTGTCTATCACAAGTTTCACAAACTGTTTGTCAAACTTAATAGTACCATAATCCTGCCCGTGAAACTCGAAAAATCCATCCCCCACCACCACATAATCCACATTGGGACTGCTGCATTCCACTTTTTCCCCGGTTTTAGCATTATACAATTCCAGAGCATCCTTTTCGGTTAAAATTACTGCCTCAGGATAGTCCCTGTCTTCAGCATCACTGGAAATAATTACCTTATCTTTCTTCATTACAGTGCCCCCTTCAAACCTAATATATAAAACCTTTGCATGATTGCAAAATTCTTACCCTGATGTTGCAGCATGACTAAATAGAGTTGCGCCAAAATCTCTGTATGTAATTATAACATATTTTTCTATTTTAAAATACCCCAATTTTTAGTCTAATAGTAAATACAATTTACACAAAATTTTGTATCGGTGCCGAAAAGTATAATTTTCTTGAGATGTCACAGTTAATCATTTAATATCTTTTTATAGTTAAACTTCAAGGAGTCAGATATGACAGATTTGGAAAAATTTATGCAAATATTTCGGGAAATTTCGTCCATTCCCAGATGTTCCGGAAACGAGTCCCAGATTGCCAATTGGCTCATACACCGAGCTGAATCCAAAAAATATACATGGAATATAGACAGTGCTGGCAATATTTTAATAAAAGTTGACAATGGCAGTGAGAAAACACTTGCTCTCCAAAATCATATGGATATGGTTTGCGAAAAACACAATAACATTAAACATGACTTTCACAAAGACCCCATTAAAATAATTAAGGACGGTAAATGGCTCAATGCAGATGGAACAACACTCGGTGCTGACAACGGTGCAGGTATGGCCATAGCACTTCTTTTGGCAGATGCTGACATTTCCAAACCCAATATAGAGTTAGTTTTTACTGTTGACGAGGAAAGAGGCCTTGTTGGGGCAAACAACCTTGGAGATAAAATGATTACCGGGCATATGTTGATAAATCTTGACACAGAAACCGAAGGGGAAGTTATTATCGGCTGTGCCGGAGGCAGAGATACACTTGTGAAAAAGAAAATTGATACGTTTGATTGGTCAAACAGTAAAAACACGTTTTCTATCGAAGTAAACGGATTAAAAGGTGGTCATTCCGGTCTTGATATAAACAAAAACAGATACAATGCAATTAAACTTCTGGGCAAAGCTTTAAGCTGTATAGCTAAAAATACAAATATCAGGTTAATAAAAATTGAAGGGGGAAATGCTCACAATGCCATACCAAGATACGCCTATGCAGAATTTGTTGTGGAAGAGAGCTTAGTATATGAGAATCTGAAAGAAATAATCTGCAATATTAAAGCAAAAGATTACATATCTATCGAAATGCTCCGGCATAATAATTCTTACAAAACTATTCCCACTCAATGCACAAAAGATATACTGAAATTTATTGATGAAGTTCCACACGGTGTACACTCGTATGTACCTGAAATTGATGACAAAGTGGAAGCATCGTCAAATCTGGCTATTATCACAATGAGAAACGGATTTGTGGAGTTTCTGGTAAGCCAAAGAAGCTCTGATGCTGAAAGAATGGACAATCTGACGTTAGAGATTGAAAATACAGCAAAAAAAGCAAACATGGAATTCACTACCGGCAATGAGTATCCCGGCTGGACACCGGATACAGAATCAGAGCTTTTGAAAACCGTCCGGGAAACCTACAGAGAAATTTTCAACAGAGAGATAAAAGTCGATATCATACATGCCGGGCTAGAATGTGGAATAATAAAAGAAAAGTTCAGAAACCTTGATATGGTGTCAATAGGACCCACTATAGAAAACGCACACTCCCCGGAGGAGCGTCTTGATTTAGAATCCGTTGAAAAAATACTCTATTTACTGCAGAATACACTAAAAAAACTTGCATAAAAAAAGGCGGCTCAGTTGAGCCGCCTTTAAGTGTTTTGCTTATTGAGGCGGAGTACTCAAAAAATTCAGAGCCTGTGTTATTGCAAGTCCCTGCATTTTGTCCAGATAATCCTGACTCAAGTTGCTTTCCGCTTCAGGGTAGTTGTTGATAAAAGTTTCAAGCAGGAAACCGTGATTCACCCAGTTATCCCCGCTGCCGAACATATACCAGCCGGCTGTTGGAGAATCAATCGCACCTGAAGCTTCCGTATAATCTCCGGTAACTGTTACACCGGGATCAAAGTTATACGCATGTGCAAGCACTTTATTTGATACATTGGGTACCACAGTGTCATGATTTGCAGACTGAAGCAGGACTTTACTGTTTATCGCTGTATTATCAGCAAAATATGCAGGATCAACCGGATCAAGAAGCAGCTGAAACATACCCAGTGTAGTGTAGTATTCGATACTTTGTTCCACAAGAACCAGTTCGTTAAACATATTTTTTATCAGATCGTTCGTTGCTTCATTGAGAATAGCCGCATAGTTACCGCCGCCTGCATTAAGCAGTCCTTTGTTAATAAAATTACCAGTTTTCAGTCCTTCTGTGGCCTGGTATGCAACACTTGATGTGGTAATATTATCAACATTCATAAGCATTGATCCGGTAATGGATCCCATGGACTGTCCGGCAAAATACAGAGGTAACCCCTGACTGACGGCCTGCAGACCGAACATTTTTGTGAGTGTATGCATATCCAGAATGGACTGATAAATATTCAGCCTGTCATATATCAAATTAACCGTTAAATAGCAGCTTCCGGACTGAGTTTCATTGCAGAATGTATCAGATAAATCTGTATTTAAAACTCTGTCGCCGTGCCACGGCAGATCCATACCCACTACCATATAATTACTTAGTTTATCGGCAATTATATCTACATTGGATTTACTCTGACCGAGACCGTGCTGAAAGATCAATACCCCCGATGGAGTTTGTGTATTAATTGCAGTTTTTATAGTAACATTATCGTAAAGGGATGTATTATCAAAAATTGCAGTGCAAACTGCACCGTAATTCGACTGATTGTCCGGAAAACTATAGGTTCCGAGAATTGTCTGAATTGAAGCCAGCTCATAAAAATTCGGTGACTTAAAATAGGTTGAACCGTCAGTTATTAAAGGTACCCCACTGATTAACGTATTATCATACAAGTTTTGACATAACAGAGACAGATCACTCAGACCATCCACCCCAACATATTCATTTGACAAATTATCGGCCATCAAGTTATCATAACTGTATCCTTTAATTAAGCTATCATAATTATTCAGCAGTGAGCTATTATCCTGCGTTGCACTTATTACACCAAAATCCTCCAATCCCAACGTTTTATCAGCTGTGGTAAATGTGAATATTTCAAGAAGATTTTCTTTTTTACTGGACGTCAGTTGTGCAGCCAAATCCCAGAGAGGCTCATAAGCTCCACAAAGCCCTTGTAACTCCCGGTCTATTGTGCTGCAGTTATCTGCCTCTTTTAATGTCTTGTAAATAGGAGAAGGCATGACGGGATATCCGCGTGCATCTTTAAGATCACCTGTAATAATTACAAGATACTGATGGCCTGCAGCCATGGGTTTTAACGGATAGATATTTATCATATTACCGTTTTGCTTAATTTCGATGTCTGTAAAGAAATAATTACGAGGATTTGCATTTTCTTCATTCAAATAAGCGAGATCAAATATTTTAATACTGTTATAAAGAGAGCTGCTGCTCAACTTAATATCCAACGCCAGTGGAATAGCAATCGGTGTGTTGGGGCTGAGTCCTTTTAAATTCAAAGCTTTGATAGCTGAATAAAGGGCAGTTTCCGAAGCATCCCCAGCCTGAGCAGTCAAATCAACAATTCCACCTGCTTCCTGCCACATAATATCATTGGGAAAAGGTATGGACGTATTTGATGCAGCAGGATTAAATTCCAGTCGATTATAATTGACAGTATCCACATCATCCGAGCTTCCGCCGCATGATACTAAAATAGAAACAGAAAATAATACCAAAATAAGGTAGGTAATTTTTCTTAACATATAAAACTCCTCCTGAGAAAATCATATTATGAGACCTTTGCACAATAGCCTTACTGTCACCCTGAACTTGGTTCAGGGTCTTGTAACTTGTTGATATTCATAGATCCCGAAACAAGTTCGGGATGACCTTCTGAAGTTGTGCAAAGCTCTCATTATTTAAAATTTATAAGAAACATTTATACCAAAAATATGTGCATCTACATCTTTAAATTCCCCTGTAAGTTCCGGGGCAGTATAACCGTAAGGAGGCTCCTTACCTACTTCATTGTCAAATTTTCTGTTTTCATCATCAAGATAATTATATGCAACATCTATTGTTAAGCGGTCGAAATTGAATCCAAGACCTACAGCATAAAGCCATCTGTCCCCGGAAGGTACAAGTGGATCAACAGTTTCATCAGGAATCGGCGAATTATCTCTGATAACACCCAATCTCAAATCCAGAATTTTATTTACACTGTATTGTTCTCCAAGCCTTATGGCCCAAACATCCTCCCAGTCTTTGGGGCTTACTTGTTGGTCTCCGTTTTCAAATTCAATTTTTAATTCATCATAACTTGACCAACCTGTCCACTGGCCGTCCACTTCAAAAGTAAATTTACCAATTTCGTATGAAGTACCTATGTAAAGAATTTCGGGCAACGTTAACTCAGTACTGCCGGACCTCTTAATATTCATTGCAGGCACAGCCCCACCACCGATAATTTCTCCTTCAGGAAGTGACAAATCAGCTGTTCCGTCATCAATTTCATGCTTGATCTTGCTTCTGTAAGAAATCCCCGCTTTCCACTTTTCAGTAATCTTATAATGAATTGCAGCGTTCCAACCGTAAGCCCAGTCATCTGCTGTAAGTTCGGAATTACCGTCAGAATTCAACATAACGGTTCCACCTTCGGAAGGAAACATTTTAAGTTTGTTTTCCAGTGTAACATCCAAATTCTGGATATCAACACCTGCTGCAACACTTAGCTTGTCAGTAACTTTATACGCAATATTCGGATTAATCGTCAGAGTTATAATCTCGGCCTTTGTACCTCCGGTGATATATCTTCCTTCCCAATTTTCAGGCCATTCCGTTGCAAGACCGTAATTGGAAAATACCGCAAGCCCTGTACTTATCTTTTCAGTGTTTTTCATCGTGTAATAGAAGTTGGGGATATAAAAAGTGCTTTCATCTGCTTCTGTTGTTTCTCCTGTGAGGTCGCTTTTAAAAGAAGCTGCAGGAGTTATTGGTGACATACCAAGAGAAAGTTGTATCCCATCAAGCTGAGTAATACCTGCAGGGTTAAAATAAAGGGCGGTGGGATCATCCGCCTGGGCAACAAATGCTCCACCCATGCCGAGAGCTTTCGCACCCTGTTCGTTAATCTGGAAACCACCTGCAAAAACAAAAGTAGGTACAAGTAAAATCATTAATACAGATAGAAAAGACATCTTTGCCTTTTTCATAAAGCCTCCTTTATATTGGTATTAATGAAACATATATTAATTTATAATAAATGGCAAGTTTAAATCTTGGATTAATAAAAAAATGTTATACTTAAAATGAATGAATTGCCACTCATAAACCACTCATGGAAGATACTAAAAAGTACATAATAAAGGCTTATATAATAAATTTTAATTTTTATCGCAAGTATTTTTTTATTTTTTACAATACTGAACAGTTATATCGATATATATCAAACAATGTTATTTTTAACTAACATAGATATCTTTTCTATAATAAAGCTCTGAATGAGCCTGAATTTATAGACAATACTAAAAGCTATTATTATATATAAGGGAAGTTTTGCATAACTTAGATTTTTGAATAACTCTACTTGACCACGTCAAGAGATTCCTCGACTACGCTCGGAATGACAAAAAATCATTGTCATTTCGACCGGAACGAAGTGGAGTGGAGAAATCTCAGACCCTGTTTGATAAAAGCTCCCTCGACTACGCTCGGAATGACAAAAAATCATTGTCATTTCGACCGGAACGAAGTGGAGCAGAGAAATCTCTACCGCTGTTTTACAATAGGAGACCTCACGACTACGCTCGGAATGACAAAAAATCATTGTCATTTCGACCGGAACGAAGTGGAGCGGAGAAATCTCTACCGCTGTTTGACAAAAGATTCCTCGACTACGCTCGGAATGACAAAAAATCATTGTCATTTCGACCGGAACGAAGTGGAGCGGAGAAATCTCTACCGCTATTTGACAAGAGATTCCTCGGCTACGCTCGATGTGACAAAAAATCATTGTCATTTCGACCGGAACGAAGTGGAGTGGAGAAATCTCTACCGCTATTTGACAAGAGATTCCTCAGCTACGCTCGATGTG
>Ga0208153_100192_pt1 | contig 23317 bp, 23 predicted proteins | sample Wag42014_10_18_FD_187331 | JGI IMG/M metagenome (GOLD analysis project Ga0208153, IMG submission 187331) | Deep subsurface shale carbon reservoir microbial communities from Ohio, USA - Utica-2 Time Series 2014_10_18 (SPAdes) (version 2) ... | reverse complement strand
TGTGATTGGATAAAAAGAATGAAGGCTCTGGCACTTACTTTGGTGTAAGGTGCTGTGTGAGCCTGTCAAGGACAATTGCTATTATGACAATTCCAAGGCCTGCTTCGAATCCAACTCCTATATCAACTCTCTGGATTCCTATCAATACCTGGTATCCAAGGCCTCGGGCGCCAATCATTGAAGCAATAACGACCATTGAAAGTGCCAGCATAATACACTGGTTTACACCTGCCATTATTGTCTTTAAAGCTACAGGTATTTCCACCTTGATAAGTTTTTGCCATGAGGTTGAACCAAAAGCATCGGCAACTTCCACAAGTTCTGTAGGCACCTGGGTTATTCCAAGGGTTGTAAGCCTGATCGCCGGGGGCATTGAGAAGACAACGGTTGCAATCATACCCGGTACATTACCAAGTCCAAAGAAGATGACTGCCGGGATCAGGTAAACAAAAGAAGGCATTGTCTGCATAAGGTCCAGAATCGGCCTCAGTATCCTGTAAAGAGTTTCACTTTTTGCTCCAAGTATACCCAACGGAATACCTATAATTAGGGCCAGTGCGGCAGACGAGATTACAAGAGCAATGGTCTCCATGGAGTATTCCCAGAGATCCATACTCAGTATTACTATAAATCCCAGAGCCGTACCTAAAGCAAGCTTCCAGTCCTTCCGGCCGACCAAATATGCAATAGCTGCAATAATCACAACAAACAAGAGGGGAGGCACTGCCATCAGCACATCTTTGAAAATATCAATGATAAATCCAAAGAGGGCACTGAATGCATCAAGGGCGAAGCCAAAAGTATCACTAATCCAGTAGACTGCAGATTCGACAACGCTGCCTATGGGTAATTGTGGTACTATCATTGTGTTACCTCCTCAACTTGTTCTTCATCATCCTCTTCTGTGGTCTTAAGTGCAGCAAGAATACTGCCTCTGACAACCACGCCTACAAGTTTGTCATTTTCATTAACAATCGCAATTGGCTGGTCAGTTTCCGCCCGGATTGATATAAGATCTTGAAGCGGAGTATCCATTGTAGTTTTAGGGAACTCTTTTATGATGACATCTTCCATGGTTTTTCCGGCTTTCTGTGCTCGGACCGCATCATCAGCTTTCAGGAATCCCTGAAGACGCTTGGCTTTATCCACCACGTATATGGAGGATATGCCATGTTTTTCCATGAGTTTGAGGGCGACTTGTAGACCGGATTTGAATGATACAACCGGGTCGGGTCTCTTCATTATATTCTCGGCGGTAAGGATCTTAGTTTTGTCCACACCGGCAACGAACCTGGATACATAATCGTTCGCAGGGTTTGAGAGGATCTCTTCAGCAGTCCCGATCTGGGCAATTTCTCCATCTTTCATCAAGGCAATACGGTCACCGAGCTTGAGGGCCTCATCAAGGTCATGTGATACGAAAACAATTGTTTTCTGCATCTTTTCCTCAAGTTCAAGCAACTCGTCCTGCATCTCACTGCGGATAAGCGGGTCAAGGGCACTGAATGCTTCATCCATTAAAAGTATCTCAGGATCTGTTGCAAGGGCTCTCGCAAGTCCGACCCTCTGCTGCATACCTCCACTCAACTGGGATGGTTTACTGAATTCATGACCTTTCAGTCCAACAGTTTCTATTGCGACTGATGCCTTTTCATGTCTCTCCTCCTTTGAGAAATCCTGTATTTCAAGACCATAAGCAACATTATCAATGATGGTTCTGTGTGGCAAAAGGGCGAAATTCTGGAAGACCATGCTGATCTGCTTTTCCCTGATCAACCTGAGTCTCTCACTGGAGGCCTTTGTAACATCCTCATCGCCAATAGTTATCGATCCGGATGTGGGTTCAATGAGCCGGTTTAGGCAACGTAGAAGAGTTGACTTACCGGAGCCTGAAAGGCCCATAAGTACAAAAATTTCTCCTTCATACACATCAAAACTCACATTATACAGTCCTACGGTCTGGCCAGTCTTGTTGAAGATTTCATCTTTTGAAAGACCTTCTTCAACATAGGACAAAGCTTTCTTTGGATGCTTACCAAATATCTTCGTTAAGTTGCTAACTACAATTTTCTTCATTCTTTCCTCAGAAATAAAAATAACCCCTTTTTTTTTATAGGTTATTTAGTAAAAGATTATAACAATCTTTTTTGTAAACATACTTCAATATTAAACAGGGAATAATCGTTTGGAATTCAAATTATAAATGGCTTAATTCTTTTTATACTTTATGGTGATACATTTTCTATGAAAAAATGGCGCTATCTGCTGAAAATTCCAGTCTATGTGAATGATTATATATTGTCAGGGACCTCTTTTAGCATTAAATGTCACTTGAACCGATTCACATAAAAGCCATACAAGAAATCGCATCCGGTATTGAAATGGATGTAGAGCAGGAAAATGAAGATAGCGATGCTAATGATCTTCTTGATTTTTTGAAAGAACTAAAATACGGCTCCAGAATTGTTTTGAAATCCATCGGGAGGCTATACAGGGGAAAGGTAGACATGACCCGAATGTCACAATCAAAAGACCCTGTTGAAAGAACTCTTTCTTCTGATAGTGGAAGCACTAACACTTTTTTCTTTGATTCGGGGCTTGCACTGGATTTCTGCCATTGTGCGATGGCTTCCTCGCCAAGCGATCTTGATATCCATTCCAAAAGAACAATAGTTGCTGCTACTTATTCCTCTTCTGCAAATGTTACTATCAACACTTCACAGGACTGGAGATTATTTGATAGGGACAATGGCAGAAGTCGCCTGGTAAAAATTGAGGCAGGTCTGCTGGAGACCAGGGAAAAACGCCTCGTTCACAATATTGCTCTTTACCTTTCCGAGTCCGAACATATTCTCTGGATGAAAGATATTTTTACAAAAGAGGATTTTTTCATAATGGATGGACCCATATATCCTAAACAGCTAATGTACTGGATGGTTGTCCCCTCTGAAGAAGTCAGAATAAGATATGACCCCTCAGCATTGAAAATATTGCAAAATTATATTGACATCATGGATCATGCAATGGATAATAGTCTTCCACTGGTAGGATTTGTGAAAAATCCTGAAGATATGCAGATCGTACAAACGCTTAAAAGGAAGGAAATGGAACTGGATATACCCTGGCTGGTAGATGCCCAGTTTTTCAAAAACGTCCTTCATCCTTCTGCTGAAGACTCACGCAATTGTATTACGTATACAAACTGGTTCATGCAACCCAACCAGTTCTATGAGAATATGCTCCAGACCACAAGTCCTTTGATGGATAGTTCTCTTTCCCACAAGTATGCTGCAGAGGATTATGCATTAACATTTTTTGTAATTTATGTTCCTGCTATGAATGTTCTTTTTAAAGTAGAGTCTCCTTATGGTCTGACAAAAGATGATGATATGAGGCACCTGCTCACCCGCAAAGTATTATATGACATTTCAATAGGCGGTATCCCACCGACACTCTCCAAGGTGGATTCGATAGCAAAGATACGCACAAAAGAAAGGAAACAGATTCTTGGGCAATTCAGTAAACTCAGGGTTGATACGAAATACAACGATATACGCTGGAGTGATACAGATGGATAATGATGACGACATACTTGCTTATGCCACAGGTAATAAAGGGGGCAATGTATCCTCGAAAGAACCGGTTGAAGATTTTGAGGAATATGTTCCTGATACAGTGGATAATCCGGATGGGTCATCCTTTGATAATGCGCTGGGTACAATTACAACAGGAATTGACCCGCTGGAAATAACTGAATCAGGTGCACGACTTACTGGTTATATTACTTCTTCGCACAGGCCGAATGTCAGGCTTGGTACATATGTACTGGTTCCCTACGGAGATGAAGATCTGTTTGCAAGGGTCTGGAAACTGCAGTACCTTCAGGAATTTGAAGTTGATGATGCGACAGAGTTGCATTCCCGGCGCATGTTAAAGGCCAATAATACCAATGAGATAGATTACAAATTCCTTGCATATCTTGACCCTCTATGTATCCTGTCTCCAGCAAAGGCAGGCCTAATGCGTCGCATGGCCGACAGGCTTCCCCGTCCCAATACTCCAATACTACCGGTTTCTGAAAAACTCAAGATCCAGACAGGTCTCAACATTCCGACTGAAGGTATTTTTCTGGGACATTTGAGTGTGGGGGGTGAACTTGTCAGGACACATGCTTCTCCTCCAACAGTTGCCTACTATCTGCGCAACGATTATTCAATGGGTGATCCTCTCATGTTCCGTCATATGCTGGTGTGCGGAAGTACCGGTACGGGAAAAACCTTCCTTACAAAAAATATTCTGCGTCAATTCCTGGCATCGGATAATCAGTATCTTGTAAGGGGTGAGCAGGGCAGGAAGAAAAACCCATGTCTTGTGATAATGGATCCGCAGGATGAATATTCCCAGTTGTTTGAAGAAAATGCGGATATAGGATATGCCGATGAAGTAACCTTTGCAGAAGAGGGCGTCTTGCATGGAGGACATCAGGATACAAGGACATTCCTGGCAAGTGTGGACGGCCAGTCCTATCCGGGTAAATCCCGTGCACAACAAATGGAATTTACAATTCCTTTCGAACTTGTAAGGAATAATTCCTGGTTGATATCAGCAGCTGAATTGACGGAAAACCAGTATATAGGCCTTGAGCTGTTGCTTGAGGATTATTTCAAGACTCCTGCAAATCATACCTATCAGGGATTTACAATTTTCATTGCGGATGAAGGCACACGTTCTGTTTATGTGGATAGTGGGAAAATCCATGAATCCTCCTATGATGCCATTGTGCGTAAGGTCAAAAATCGCTCTTTCAGCAGGGTATTCGACCAGCCGGCAAAACCGATAACCGAAATACTTGATGAGGTTTTCAAGCCTGGCAGGGTCAGTGTATTTCCGACTGAATATATAAATAATAGCCGTATCAGGGACCTCATTACTCTCACCTTGATGACAATTGTAGTGGATAACAAACTCAGTACATCAGGCAATGATTCTGTTAAGAAAACTCCCGTATTACTGGCTCTTGATGAAGCACACAGGTATCTTTCCGGTGCGATGTCGGCTCATTCAAGACGTATCGTATCCAGATTTGCAGATGCAGCAAGGCAGGGGCGCAAGGAAACACTTGGTCTTTTCCTGATTACCCAGGATCCACAGGATATCGATGACACCGTGCTCAAGCAGATAAATAGTCGGATCATTCTCAATCTCTCAAACGACAATGCCATAAATGCATTAAATGTTCCACTGGAATTTGAAAAAAGGATTCCTTATCTTCGCAAGGGACAGATGATAATTCAGAGTCCGGATAACAGTGATATTGTGGAGGTCACCGGCCTGCATAAATGTGTGGTAAAACACGCCTGATCAGGCACAGGGGAGGGTGATCCCGAAAATGCTCCCCTTTCTATCTTCCCTGTCTTCAACACCAGTCTGGCCGCCATGTAGTTCCGTTGTCTTTTTTGCAATTGCAAGTCCAAGCCCGGTTCCTTTTATACTGACAGATGACCCTGCTCTTTCGAATCTTTCAAATATGACTTCTCTTTTATCATCGGGTACTCCCTCCCCTCATCGATGAAACGTATTTCCCACATGTCATTGTCTTCAATTATATCTATGGTAATGTGGCCCATTTCAGGTCCGTATTTTATTGCATTTGAAAGCAGGTTGGAAAATGCTTCCTGAATTGATTTGTGGATGTTTGCAGGATATTTGACATTTATTTTCAGGTCGATTTCTTTTTCTTAAATTTTACTGCATATTCGTTTGCAACTTTTTGCAACATCATGGCAAGGCCTGTTTTTTCGAATTTGATATCGGTGAGTGTATCAAGTTTTACAAAAACAGATGCATTTTCAATAAGTTCCAGTATCCTGTTTATGTTTCTGTTGATAGTAATGGCCATCTTCTTTTTTCTGCATCCCTTCTCTCTGTTAAATCACTGATTATCTCCCTGAATTTAGGGTTTGCAAATATTATAGCCTCATCCTGGATTATTATTGAGATTTCTGATTAACTCCTCCCCTCACCCAAACTAAACAATAATATTTATATTCAACCAAGATAAATTTAATCATACGAGTACTTTCATTAATTTCACCCTGAAACACAGAATATGACCGTTTGATAGCTGCTGGTGACAAACTATATGATAATAGACAAGTTGATCGACTGGAAACCATTTCGTACCATACTGGAATCTATATATATCAACAGGACAGACAAAGGTGGCCGACCTGAAAATGATGTTGTAATGATGTTCAAAATGCTTGTGTTACAACAATGGCATGGTCTTTTTTGATCCAGAACTTGAACTACAAAGACAGATTGATTGTAGAGGATTGGAAATTAAAAAGGGAATGATTCAGGATGCAACCTTTATTGTTGCAGAACCTGGACATGCCAATCAGGAGAAAATGAGAGGTGATGAGGCAAAAACAAGAAGAAGAAGCAGGGATGGGAATTGGTCAAAAAAAGGAGAAGTGGTGTATAGGGATAAGGGATATTTCGAAGTGGCGGCAAAAGGATTTGCAGCAACGATGCAAAGAGCGGCAAGAGGAAAGCCACTGAATATCAAACAGATTATGCGCAATGACAGGAGTAGTGTACAGAGGATGCCCTGTGAAAGGGTGTATGCGGTGACAAAAGGCGTATTCAAAGCGGGAAAGGTGATGGTTACGGCGTTTTGTTTCAATTTGCATCAAATGAGGACGTTAAAAAGAAAAAAGGTGGTGGACTGAGGGCGTAAGCTATCTAAAAATAAGCAGATATTTCAGAATAATTGCCCGGGAAACAGGCTAGTAGAGTAATAATAAGAACAAATTTTATAGAAGTTCTGGAAGAGGAACGTTTATCAGAATCCTCCGCATTATATCTGATAGGAGGGAATAAGAGTGATATTCAAATTCCAGAAGCCAAGCAACAATACAAAAACCAACATAAGGGCTATCCAGTCGTTTTTTTTCATTTTTAATTCGAAAAGGGATGTCCTGTAGTTGCCCTGATAACATCTGCTTTCCATTCCCATAGATATATCGTCCATCATCCTGAAGGCTCCCCTGAGCAAAGGTATCGCCAGTGAGACCAATCCTGAAATCCTCTTTTGCCTTCCCAGCCCCCTGCAGAGCTGTGCCTGGTATACTTCTTTCAGGAACCTGTTCAAAACAGGAACCAGATGAATGGAGAGGGACATCATGGTGGCAATTTCAAACGAAGTCGCTCCTAAGACCTTGCCGGACAGGGGGCGAAGTAGCCTTTCAATTCCCGCAGTCATATGAGCAGGAGAAGTCGTAGCCGTCAACAGGGAGGCAAATTGTATCAAAAGAATAAAACGCCCCACAATCCTCAGGCCCTCAAAAAGGCCTTCTGTGGTGGCTGAAAACCCATACAAATCTATAAAAATATTCCCGGGTATCAGAAATAGCTGGAATATAAAAATTAAGATTAAGAAGGGGGCAATTGGACGAAGGTTTCGCAGCAGTGCAATCCGCACAGACGAAAGATCGTACAAAACTATGAAAAATGCAAATAGCAGGACCAGACCTGTAAGATGCAACCTGAAGATCAAAATGCTGGTCAGCATCGTAGCTATTAGTTTTGTGCGGGGATCAAGCTTGTGCAAGAAGGAATCTCCGGGGACAAAACTCAAAAAATAATCAGGCATTATCCACATCTCCGGTTTCTAAGTATTCCAATTGCTTGATTGCACTTTTCACTGTAAACGTAGCCGGGTTCACTGGTAAACCCCTTGCATGCAGCCTCTTCATCAAAGCGGTTATAGGCGGTAGAGGAAGACTATCATCCAAAAGGTACTGCTGCCTTTGACCATCAAAACAAATTATTCCATCCCGCAGGTAGATAATTCGCGGAGCTACTCCCAGCAGTTTATCAAGGTGATGAGAAATTACGATGATTCCTAATCCCATATTCTGCAAGGTCTGTAGAATATGAGGGAGGCGCGTTTTTCCCTTTGTATCAAGCCCTGCAAAAGGTTCATCGAGCACCATATATCGGGGAGACTGGGCAACTATTCCTGCCAGAGACACCAATTTCTGTTCCCCTCCACTAATCCCGAAGGGAGATGCTTCAAGGAGGGATTTATCCAGACCCACTATATTTACTGCCTTGTTGACCTGCCTTTCAATATCCCTTCTATCAAAACCAAAATTAGAAGGACCAAAAGCAATATCATCATAAACCGTTTTTTCAAAGAGTTGTCTGGAAGAATGCTGAAACAGGACACCTACCATTTCTCTGACTTTTTTAACATGGAATGGACAACCATCAATTTGCACAATACCTTTGTCCGGTTCTAGCAGACCAACAAGCAGACGCAACAAGGTTGATTTGCCCGCGCCTACAGGCCCCGTCAACCCCACGATTTCACCGGGTTTTATGCACATGGATACATTTTGTAAAACTAAATTTTGCCCGTATGAAAAATTCAAATTCTTGACTTCAATTGCCAGATAGATTCCTCCAGTGTATTAACATCAGGGTTTGAAACATCGATCTCTTTCAGACCATTATTCCGCAGCCACAGGGCAAGTTCAGTAAGAGGAGGAATTGAAATACCGGAGTTTGACACAGCAGGGGAATCAAAAAACAAAGAGGATTTGCCATCATAAACAATCCTGCCCTTTTCAAAAGCTATAACCCTTTCAGCAAGATGTACCTCCTCCAGATTGTGAGTGACCATTATTATCGTCTTGCCCTTTTCATGAAGCCTGGCAATGGTTGCAAGCACCTGTTGTTTTGAGAGGGGGTCCAGCATGGACGTTACCTCGTCAAATATCACACATTCAGGCTCCATGACAAGGACACCTGCAAGGGCTGCAAGTTGCATCTGTCCGCCGCTTAGTTCCAGAGGAGATTTGCCGGCCAGATGGGATATCCCCAGCTCTGCAAGAGAACGATCTGTTTTGTTACGAATTGCTGATGAAGGGTAGGCCAGGTTCTCAAGACCAAAAGCCACGTCTTCCTCTACAGTGGCACCTACGAATTGGGTCAGAGGGTTCTGGAAAACCATACCAATTTTCCTGCGTATAGCAGTTAGATTGGAGATAGTAAATGTATCCATATCCCACACTTCCACCATACCTTCATCCGGCAGCAGTAAACCATTCAGATGTCTGACAAAGGTAGACTTACCACTACCGTTACCGCCTACTACGGCAACGAATTCACCGCTGTCAATCGACACATTGATGCTGTCAAGAACACGTTGATTTTCTTTGAAACCAAAGCTTAAATCTTTAATCTCTATCATACCAAAGATTCCGTCTTGAGGTAGCGATAAATAATGGTCGCGGCTGCAATCTTGATGATAGCTCCCGGGATAAAGGGAGCAACACCCAATGCAAATGTTTCCTGTACTCCTAGGGATGCCACATACATCAACTGGAAATAGCCGGGAATGTAGATGGCGATCATACCGGCAAGGAATATGGCAACCATACCAGCAATGGACCTGTACTGGAATTTTTCAAAGAGGAAACCAATTACAAGAGCTGCCAGAATGAAACCTATGATATAGCCCCCTGTGGGACCAACCAGCACACCGAGTCCGGAACTGCCCCCTGAAAACACAGGTAACCCTACAATACCGAGTAAAACATAGATGAACATACTTAGCATACCCCATCGAGCACCCAGTACCGCCCCTGCAAGAATTACAAATAATGTCTGCAGGGTAACAGGTACCAAACCCACCGGAATACTGATGTAAGCACCTACGGCGGTCATGGAAGCAAAAAGGGCTGCATAGACCATTTTCCTGACTGGGGGATCGGATAAATCATTGCTGTTAACCATGTGCTCTCAATGGTTAACAATATTTTTAAATTTTACCCTGAAAAGTAATCACATTAAAAAAAAAGAAGGTGATAGAAACCACCTTATCTTACATATCCATGTCCATATCAGGCATTTCGGGGGATGCCTGGTTGGAGTGAGGGGATGCTGCAACAACGTCATCGATTCTAAGAACCATGACAGCTGCTTCTGTGCCGGCGTTAATTGCCTGTGTCTTGGCACGGAGGGGTTCGATTACATTGCTCTCCCACATGTCAACAACCTCGCCGGTGTATACATTAAGCCCCATTCTCTTGTTGCCTTCTTCATGTTTGGAACGCAGTTCAACAAGTTTGTTTATTGGATCATAGCCTGAGTTTTCAGCAAGGGTCTCAGGAATTACTTCAAATGCTTCTGCGAATTTGGCAACTGCAAGCTGTTCCCTGCCACTGAGGGAAGATGCATACTCACCAAGACGCATGGAGAGTTCTACTTCCGGAGATCCGCCGCCTGCAACTACTTTGCCGTCTTCCAGAGCCACAGCGACTACGTGAAGAGCATCGTCAACTGCATGCTGGAGAGAATCTACAACGTGCTGGGTACCCCCATGAAGGATTATTGAAACAGCTTTCTTTTCCCTGCATCCTGTGACATAGGTCATCTTGTTGCCTTTTATATCACGTTCTTCTACAAGTTCTGCAGAACCCAGGTCATCGGCAGTAATTTCATCGATATCCTGAATATTGGTTGCACCGGTAGCTTCACAGATACGATCCAGATCGCTCTTTTTGAGCCTCTTGGCGGCATATACGCCAGCCTTTTCGAGGTAATATTGTGCAAGGTCATCGATTCCTTTCTGGCAGAATACAACATTTGCACCGGAATTCAGAATCTTGTCGGTCATCTGTTTGACCATCTTTTCTTCCTGGTCCAAAAACATCTGCATCTGATCCGGGGAAGATATCTTGATCTCGGCATCCATCTCGGTCTTTTTGAATTCAACCGGGATACTGAGGACAAGGATTTTTGCATCCTCTACCTTTTCGGGCATATTGGGATGTGTGCGGGCTTTATCAAGAACAAGGCCTTTTACAAGTTTGGACTCACCAACACTTTCACCAGCCTGCTTTTCTATCTTGATGTCACTTACATCTGCAACATAGCCATCATCCGTTTCTTCTCCTATGAGAGATACGGCTTCAACGGTAAGCTCTGCAAGCATTTCCTTGTGAGATTCTGCACCTTTGCCGGTAATTGCGGTTTTTGCCACTTTTTTGAGGGCTTCAGTATCGTCACGGGAAATATCTATACTTATACTTTTTACGATTTCAACCGCCTTTTTGGATGCCTGCCTGTAACCTGTTGCAATAATTGTGGGGTGTACACCTTTCTTGAGAAGTTCCTCTGCCTTGGAAAGGAATTCACCGGCCAGTACGGCTGCTGTTGTCGTACCGTCTCCGACTTCATCATCCTGGGTCTTGGCCACCTCAACGATCATTTTGGCCGTGGGGTGTTCAATGTCCATTTCCTTGAGAATGGTTGCACCGTCATTGGTGATTACCACATCACCCATTGAATCCACAAGCATCTTGTCCATACCCTTGGGACCAAGGGTAGTACGGACTGCGTTGGCAACTGCCTTGCCTGCCAGAATATTGTTGCTCTGGGCATCTCTGCCCCTTGTTACCTGACTTCCGTCTGCTAAAATGTATATCGGCTGTCCTGCCAAACTTTGACCTCCTTATATAATTATGATCCAGTAAATTGCATCAAGAAAAGAGCACTATGTACTCTCAACCTGTTCGTTCTAGATGATTGAACTTCTATATAAAAGTTGCTTGAAAGAGTGAGAAAAAGATATCGAAAATATACAGGAGACGGGTACAGTATTAACTAATATCTTATAAATAAGAAGGGGTAAAGTAGAGGAGAAGGCCTGATATGCCTACAACCGATGGTATAGGTATTTCTGAGCTACTTCCCGGCAATATTCAGTCTTCAGTCCTTCATTCCCTGCAAGTAAACTGTTTCCACAACCCCTAGATTGTCAACTACCCCTCCCTTATGGAAGGTGCTTGAATGTCAATTAAGCATTCGTCCGGGTGGCTGACAAGCACCCCTGAGATTCCAGGATATACCTGTAATCCCGTGTTTTGTGTTCAATATTCATTGCACCGATTAGGTTAGGTCTGCATTAGTTTCATAACCACATTTTTCACATCGGAAAGATAATCGATTATGATTATTCTTAGATGTGTGGTTACACCGAATACATGTTTGAGACTATTAGTAGAAATGACAACAAAAAAGGGAGATACTCATAAGAGGCACCACCGAGGAGGGGTTAGTTAACCCCACACGGAAAAAGTGCCTCCGAAAAGTACAATGTACGTCCCGACTGAGACTTGAACTCAGGTCTAAGGCTCCGCAGGCCCCAAGGATATCCGCTACCCTACCGGGACACTCATTGACTTGGGTTCCTAATTATCTTCTCGAATATAAATGTTTGGTGGTAAAGCGTTAAACCACCAACAAAAGTTAAATCCATCAAGCATGTGATTGATAGAACATGACAATGACTATAGGCCTTGCAGGAAAGCCAAATGCAGGCAAATCAACATTCTTCAAAGCCGCAACCATGGCAGAGGTGGATATCGCCAATTACCCATTCACCACCATTGATGCCAATCGTGGGATCACCTACGTTCGCACAACCTGCCCGTGTATCGAGCGGGACAAAAGATGTGGTAACTGTGAAGACGGGATACGCTTTGTACCAATCGAGATCATCGATGTGGCCGGTCTTGTGCCCGATGCCCACCAGGGTCGCGGGCTGGGAAATGCCTTTCTGGACGAACTGAGCCAGGCCCAGGCAATCATTCACGTAATTGATGCCTCCGGCGCCACAGATATAGAGGGCAACCCTGGCGATATCGGCAGCCATGATCCCCTGGAGGATGTCGATTTCCTCAACAGGGAGATTACCATGTGGATGAAAGGTATCCTGTGTCGCAACTGGGAACGCCTGGCACGCAAAATAAAAGCAGAGAATCTAAAGGTAGAGGAAGCAATTGCAAACCAGCTCATGGGAGCCGGGGTCTGTGAAGAACATGTGAACATAGCAATAGACCAGCTCGGCAAACGCGAATATATCAAATGGGAAGATGAAGATATGTGCCAGCTCTGTGAGTACATCCGACTGCTCAGCAAACCTGTCATCATCGCCGCGAACAAACTGGATGTAGCCCCACCGGAAAATGTCGAAAACCTTGAAAAACTTGAGATTATAGTCGTACCCACAAGTGCTGCAGCCGAATTGGCCATCCGAAATGCGGCCAGTACCGGAGCAATTGATTACAAACCAGGTGATGAAGACTTTGCCATAGAGGGAAGCGACCTGAGTGAAAAACAGATAAAGGGACTGGAAAAACTTAAAAATTTCGTGGTATCCCGCAAACCCCATGGATGTGGAGTACAGGAATGCATCAACCGGGCAGTCTTTGACCAGCTCGACCTAATTGTAGTTTACCCTGTCGAAGATGAAGGGCACTGGACCGACAAGAAAGGTCGCATGCTTCCTGATGCCTACCTGGTCAAAAAAGGATCCACTGCGCATGAACTTGCATACAAGGTGCATACCGACATTGGGGACCGTTTCCTTTATGCTGTAGACGGGCGCACCCGGATGAGACTCGGAGACAAATATGAACTCAAGGACGGAGATGTTATAAAGATAGTCTCAACTGCCAAATGACATCTCAGAAGGAGGGCTTCGGGTTGCTACATAAATTGTACGAAAACCATCTCCTGAAAAAAATACAACAGGAACATCAAAATCCACCTTCCTCTCTTGCAATAGTCCTGCCTGAAACAGATCTACTCCAAAAAAATAGTAGCCAAAAAACACTCCAATTCATAAACTGGTGCCAGGAGTTTGACATCAAGAAAATCTATTTTAATGTGGATATTCTGGATGAAAAAGCCGATCTCAAAAACAAGATGATTTACAGATTGGTTCAGGTCATTGAAAGAATATGCGTCAAACTGCCCCCTAAAACAGGCTATGACGTATATGGAGAAGACGGCAGTACATTACTCACAAAACCCGGAAAAAACCCCAGCATCATTTTTGTACTGGGATATGGAGGAAAAAAAGAGATTACCTCTTCTGTCAGGACAATTCTCTGTGATGTAGAAAAAGGAAACATAGAACCGGAAGATATTGATGACAATATTCTTGAATCCCATCTGACAATAGAAGGAGAACCGGATTTGATAATACGCTCGGGAGGAAGACATCTTTCAGATTTTCTTATATGGCAATCAGTCTATTCAGAACTATATTTCACAGATATTAACTGGAACCGTTTCAGAAGGATTGATTTTTTGCGTATTATCAGGGATTTTCAGAAAAGGAAACGCCGCTATGGCAAATAAGGAAGTGTTTACATGGTAGCCTATGCTGTAATAATTTGCACCAAATGCCGCTTGCAATGCCAGGTTACAGAAGACCGGGGTCAAAAAACCATAAAATGCCAGAGATGTGGTGCAACCTTGCAGTTTCGTAAATTGAGGAAATTCCACAGGACAGAAATACTCGATGAAGCAATAGCGGCACGAACAGCTCTTCAGGCACAGCTACAGGGATCCGATTCAAAAAAAGTCAGCCAGATTCTATCAGATGCAAGCATTGATCAGCTCCAGCCAAGCCCGCCTACTCAAAAAAGATCTGCAAATCCTTCTAAATATATCATAAATGCTCTTGAAAAACAGGAAAAAATTCAGATCAGACAGTTATTCCAGATGGCTGAAGAGGCAGGTTTTGAGAGAGAAAAAATCGAAAAAACTCTTGAAAACCTGAAAAATTCGGGAGACATCTACACCCCCGGTAAAGGCTATCTAAAACTTGCCTGACTTGGAACATGCGAACAGGGTGGCATAAGTTATATTTAGGGAAAATACATAATAGGGTGGTTCAGACAAACCGTTTTCGACCTGCCCTTAAATAAAAATCCTGGATGTAAGGTATCAAAATGTCCGACAATACACTTGATATAATAGAACTTTTGTTGACGGCCCAGATATACAACCAGAATCAAGTATTGGATGTCAACGACCTTCCAAAACCCATAAGGAAGCACTACTGGAAAAAAGAGGCCAAAGGAGTACCCCGACCCATTCATGTATCCCTCACTGACGTGAATAAACTGTATGGAGAAAGTGAAACTAAAAAAGTATTAAAGGGCCTTCCCTTCGTAGAAATCGATGAAGTTGGTTACAAGATCAAATTAACTTCTCTTGATATGGCCATTAGCTGGTTCGAAAAACAGGACACTTTCAGTCGTATCGAAGAAAATCCTGCACTGGCCTATTACTTTGAGAAAGCTGAAAAAGAAGGAGTCAGCTACAGTAAAACACGGGACAGCACCAAACCCAAGGAAGTAGACAGGGAATGGATAGACTCCCTCAAAGCCGAGGTAATGGAGGAAGAAGGCGGGGAAGATATGCTCAAACTGGCACAACTCCTGGCCCCGGAAGATATACAACAGGGCATGTCCGAACTAATCCTCACAAAAAAACAGAAATCCGAAGTTGACAAGATAGTCAAAGCCATCAAATTTAGGGATTACCTGAAAGAAATTGGGCTGTACGATGTGGGCAAGGTATTGCTGGTTGGTCCCCCGGGCACCGGGAAAACATCAGTTGCAAGAGCACTCTCCGAAATGTTATCCATTCCTTTTGTTGAAGTAAAATTATCCATGATTACAGACCAGTATCTTGGTGAAACAGCAAAGAACATTGACAGGGTATTTGAACTGGCAAAAAAACTCAATCCCTGCATTCTTTTTGTGGATGAATTCGACTTTATTGCAAAAACCCGGACCTCGGATGAACATGCGGCCCTGAAAAGAGCTGTCAACACACTCCTCAAGGCAATCGATGAAATAAGTCTAACAAGGGACGGAGTACTCCTGATCGCTGCTACCAACCATCCTCACATGCTGGACTCAGCTGCATGGAGAAGATTTGATGAAATACTTGAATTCCCTTTTCCGGATTATGAGATGAGGAAAAATATCCTTGACATTGTCACAAGGCATATCGAAGGGGACTTTGACACTGCAGCAATTGCCGAAATTACAGAAGGTTATAGTGGATCCGACCTGAGAGTGGTAATCCGGGAGGGCGTCCTGGATGCCCTGCTAGAGGAGCGTCGGGAACTCAGTAACAAAGACCTTCTTGATGCAGTGGAATCATTCAACAGTCGTTCACATATAAAATCCGAAAAATACCTTCAGCAGTATGACAGGGTGTCTTAAGTGAAAGTGACATTACTGGGCACAGGAGATGCTCCCGGTACACCGGTTATCGGCTGTAACTGTCCCACCTGCCAGGATGGACAAAAGGGTGGGAAAAGCAACCGTCTCAGATGTTCTATTCTTGTAGAATCAAAGACCGGTACAATTTTGCTGGACACAGGGCCCGACCTGCGCCAGCAATTGCTTGAGCACAATATAAAGCACGTGGACGGAGTGATATGGACTCACGGTCATTATGATCATTTTACCGGTTTTGGGGAATTCCACAGGGTGCAAAGGAAGGTAGATGTATACGGGCTTGCTGAAACCCTTGACTACATCCTGGAATACCTGGCTTTTTTGAAACCCAGGAGAAACAACGTAAAAATCAATGAGACCTTTGAAATTATAGGGCTTAAGGTTACTCTTTTTGAAGTCAAGCACAGGCCGGTGAGCAATCCTGTAGGCGTAATCATAGAAGAAGATGGTAAAAAAGTGGTATTCACGGGAGATTGCGAAGGGCAAATCCCTCAAAAAAGTCTTGAATTGATTGACAGTCCTGACCTTTTGATAGCCGATGCAATTGTACCGGATTCAGATGTGTTGCATATCAAAAAACATATGGATGCAAAAGATGCACTGGAACTTGCCCAAAAGATAAAGGCAAAAGAAGTCGTTTTTACCCACATGAGCCACTTCTTCAAACCCCATTCTACCGCAGCACAGAAATTCCCTATGGGATACGATGGAATGCAATTTGTGATATAACCTTCAACGATTTTTATCTTTTTTCCAGTTTTCTTCTGCTATCCGTATCGTTTCATTCAGTTTTTTACGATTACGCAGATAATTCCCAATGACCAGAAGCACGCCTACACCAAGTATTGATGTACCGATCAGCAGGTTACGGGGTGCATCTTCTGAATAATATTTGAGATAGAGAGTCTTAAACTTAATATTTTCTTGCTCTTCTTCATCGGAAGGTAAAAAACCTTTTGCCATAGAAGACAATGATGAAGAAGTATTCTGACGTAGGTTATCCCAGACAAGTACTTCCCTGCCCTGTTCATCGACATACCTGGAATCGGGTGCTGGTTCAACCTTCCCTATAAACTGGTTGCCTGTTGTATACCCTTCTGGAAGGACCACCCTTACAGTGGAAAGGTGTGATGGTACATACATAAAATCCTGCCCCATAGGCACCTCCATTGTATAGGCCACAAACCCTGTAAGACTTTGATTGAAGGAAATTACCTGTTTGGTCTGCCCGGACTCGGATTCTTCAGAAAGGGTATAGTCTATCGAATCCATTGGACCCGAGGTGGACAACTGTCTGACTGTTGCAGCTGGGTTACCGTTATATCCTCCCGGTTTGGCCACAATTACAATGTTTGAAAGTACATCGGTACCTGGATTTGTAATATCTTCCAGGGGAACTACCTCAAGACGATCTACATTCTCAAGTACATAAACCGCTTTTACAGGTGAATCGGGGAAAAGGTAGAAAGTAGTCGTATTAATTCCGCACTCACATGAAACATTAGCAATGAACGGGTCCAGTGTATACTCCGATGCATTGGCTGTTTCAGTGGTTTCATCAACAGGTATAATGTCATCGATGCAACCACTAAAATAGATGGCTGAAGTGAGAATCAGAAATAGGACTACCACTTGTTTTCGCATTATACTATCCACCGACAGATTATTTAAAAAAGTTATCGGTGTCCAAGAAAGGAAGGGATTGCCCCTTCACTCATTCTTCGACTATCGTAAGGAAAACACCCATGCTTTCAAGGGCTGCAGCAACCTCATTATAGGCTACATAGAGTTCCTTCTTCTGGGCACCCATTTCCGATACAGGAGGTTCCGAGGCAAACCAGATCTCTTTATCTGTGGTACCACGTGTTATGGATACGCAGGAAAGCATATCCGCCTGTACAAGGCGATATACAGAATTCATTCCGGTAGGAGTTAGCCAGGCAACGTAGGAAGAGCGCAGGGATTCAACGAACCTGTGCCAGTTCACGGAAGCCGAACTTTCCAGCCGCACATGCAGATGTGCTCTTTCACCGGCGAGTTGCTCATCGATTCTCTTGAGGAACTTCTGGAATTTGGGATCGTCGTCCTCAACTGTAACTGTTGCTTCAGCTGCCAGGTTCTTTGCCTCTTCCTTGAAGAAGGGAGCAAGATTGACAGCACTGGATGGTTTTGTTAACAGGGATACTCCGAAAAAGGCAACTGCACTAAGGCCCATGCCAGCAATGACACCGTGGTTCATCAGGACCGGGTGAACCGTCTGGAGATATGCAGGAGCCATTGGAGCTGTCATGTAAATATCATACACAATCAGGCTTATCTGGACGACTGCACCTACAATAAGGCCTGCCATGGCACCTTCCTTGGTAGCACGCTTCCAGTAAAGACCTCCCATCAATGGGAAGAAGTAGGAAGCACTGGCAATGTATGTGGCTATATGAATAGCTTCAAGGATACTGGTAATGAAAAACGAACCCACAGTAGCTGCAAGGACTATAAAAAGTACACTGAGCCTGTTAACCGCAAGCATCTGTTTCATGGTGGCATCCGGTTTAATGAAACGTTGATAGATATCACGGGACACACAGGATGCACCGGAAGTTGCAAAGGTATCCGTACAGGACATAGCAGCAGCAGCAAGGCCTATCGCACTCAGGGCAATAACCAGCTGGGAAAAGTTTTCAAGCACAAATACAAGCAATGCCGGTTCTGCCTGAGCCATTCCCATAGGGAAACCTGCAGCCGGTATTTCCGGGTAAATGGAACTCAGAGCGATAGCAATTACCGCACAACCCGCAAATACAATTGTTATCAAGAGGGTACCCAGAAGCATTCCATTACGTGCGGATTTAGAATCACGCGCAGCCCATACTTTCTGCCAGGGGTCCTGCTCGGTGATCCAGCCGGGAACGATTGCAAACAAAAATATCAATACCATCGGGATTCCGATAGACAGCGGGTTCCACCAGCCAGAAGAGACACTGGAGAATAATTCGCCTGTATTGGCAGGGGCATCAACAGCACCACCTGTAGCTGCTCCTACAGCAACAATTGCGATGACTATAGTGAACACAGAAAGGAAAAGGAACTGCACCACATCGGTCCAGACAACCGCACTAAGACCTCCTAAAGTAACATAAACAGAGACTGCCAGAGCAACAATCAGGGCTGCATACAGTGGATCAAAACCATAGAATATCTCAAGTACGAGAGCGAAACCTTTGATATCAGCCACTGCAAAAAGAATCATGACGATAGTAATTATAATACCTATCGGCGCCCTGATTGCCGCACTGTAACGTTGCTCAAGTAATTCTGCCTGGGTTATTGCAGGCAGATTCTTTATCTTCTTCACAAAGATAGCAATTATCAGAAGAGCAAGAATGTTGGGAGCCACAAATCCCCATATAGATCCCATTCCCTGCAGCATGAAGAATGCAATAACTGAAAGCAGGCCTCCTGCCGTCAACCAGGATGCTGCTGAGGAGAATCCTACACCGATCGTCCCGATACGTCTGCCGGCAAGCCAGAAATCGGTTACTGTGTTTTGTCTTTTGGTAAAATACCAGCCTATACCGATCAGTCCAGCTAAGTAGACTGCCAATAATATCAAGAATAATTGAGAACTTTCCATAATAATACCTCCAATCTTATGAAGATTTACTAAATAGCATCGGCTTATTGATGGTACATAGATGATTTAGTATATAAACCTTTTAAAAAAAAGCCCACTGGCGACACCCATATAAGTTCCCTTTCAAAACAAAATGTTATGAAAATAATTACCCTTACAACAGATTTCAAGGATCTCTATCCTGCCTCCATGAAAGCGGTTATCCTGAACATGTGCGAAGATCCAACATTCATCGACCTGACACATGATATAAATCAGGGAGATATATTATCTGCGGCTTTTGCCCTTTACACCACCACACACTTTTTTCCTTCAGGTACAATCCATCTGGCAGTGGTGGACCCCGGGGTCGGTACCGGCAGAAAAGCTATAATTGTACGCGCAGCAAATCAGTACTTTGTCGGACCGGATAACGGACTGCTCATCCCTGCTGCCCGACGGATTGGCGATGTTGAGGTTTTCGAGATTGGAGAAAAAGCCATGCTGGACAAAATATCCAATACATTCCATGGCAGGGACATATTCGCCCCTGCGGCCGGTTTGCTGGCATCTGGCCATGAAGCAGAGGATATAGGCCAACCCATAGAAACCTTTGAAAAACTTAATTTCGGAAAAGCCAATGCATCTGTGGACAAACTTTATGGAAAAGTCCTATACATCGACAGTTTTGGAAATGTAATAACAAATATTCCGACAAAGATGCTGGAAGACTTTGCCAGACCTGCAGAAAAGTTAGTAGTTAAGGGAAATATAGCGTCTTATTCCCTGACTTATGGCAGAGTACAAAAAAATGAATTGCTGATCCTTACAGGCAGCCACAGCTTTCTGGAAATAGCTATCAATGGTGGAAATGCTGCGCAAAGACTGGATATTACAGGTCATCCGGAAATCCGGATAGAAAAATGATCACATCCATTCGTAATGACGCAACGCCTCCAGATTGTAATCATACAGTAAGCTGTTTTCGGCATAACCGAAGAAAAGGCATTTATCGCATTCATTCACGATTTTTGTCATGGTCGCTGTACTTGCCTCCCAGGCATTTTCCACACCCTTTCTGATATCAGCAAGGGGTTGGCGATGAACCCGGCATGTTTCCACCATACCATCACAACCCACATTCAGTATAATATCAGGAGCATGGCATTTGAAAGATGGTTTTCTGTTACGTACCATTTTGAGATAGGTTAGGGAATTAATAATCGGATAGCCCTGTGATTTCATCTCTATCAGTGAATCCAGAGCTTTGCGATATGCTTCACGGTCTTTAACCTCCATGTTCTCCCATACATCATCCTTAATATTTTCAAATTCATACAGAGGTTCAAAAGAAATCCTGGCACCAATTTCTGCTGCAAAATACACAAGGTCGGTTAGTTCATCCACGTTTTTAGAGCTTATAACACAATTCAACAGAACAGGACGTTCCATTATCTCAACACTTTTTTTGATCCCGGGAAGGATGCGGGATATATCGATGCCCCTTATCTCTCTGTAACTTTCCAGCCCGTCTACCGAAATAGAAAGTAAATCAAGGTTTGAAAGATCAGGCAGGCGTTTTTCCAGAAGCAGACCATTGGTTACCAGAGAAGTCATTATGCCTTTTGAATGAGCATGTTCCAGAATAGCAGGAAGATCTTCCCGAAGGAGAGGTTCCGTTGTCCAGGCATTGTAGACACCTATACCAAAATCTGCAGCCTCATCAAGCATTTGGGCAATTTCTTCAAATGTCATCTCTGCTTTTTCTTCCTGCCAGTATTCACAGAAAGGACATTGCATATTGCAACGGGAAGTTACACCGTGTGACAGAACATAGGGACGCCTACGTATTTTCATTTGCCATATCGGATGAAGGGTAGACACAATCGAGAAACGGGACATTGACCACAACCTTGTTGGTCAATACAGATAAAGTCGACTGTTTATTTTAAAAAAGTAAAAAGATGTCCGCCGTAGCGGACAAAGTGAGGAAATTATCCAAAGAGTGCACCAAGACCGGCCATGCCGCTCTCTTCTGCCTCGTCTTCGTCCTCTTCTTCCTCAGCCTCAGCTGCCTCTTCTGTAGTTTCAGCAGGTGCTGCTGCTGGTGCTGCTGCAGGTGCTGCTGCAACTGCTGCGGTGCTCATAGCTTCTTCGATGTCTACATCTTCAAGAGCTGCAATGAGAGCTTTTGCACGTGCTTCGTCTACATCGGTACCTGCTGCCTCAAGGACAGCTTTTACTGCATCTTCAGTAACATCTTTTCCAGCGTTGTGGAGTAAAAGTGCTGCATATATATATTCCATTGTGAATCACCTGTAATTAATCTTAAATCTCATCCGAAAAGTGCTCCAAGACCGGCCATACCGTTCTCTTCTGCATCCTCTTCTTCCTCTTCTACTTCTTCCTCAGCTGCTTCTTCAGCAGGCTGTTTTTCAACTGTTGTAGCCGCACTTTGTGCTGCTGCACCCAGAACGGATTTGAGATCCTCGTCCACTGCATCTTCATTGTTTGCAGATACAGCAGATGCGAGTGAAATCATCTGGGAATGTGCTTTTCCAAGCAGGGAATCCATGATCTCTGGTTCCAGTACTGTTGCATTGATACCAAGGTTTATTGCTTGGGAAGATGCCTTGGAGATCAAAGTACTGATCGTAGCGGTTGTTGGGTATGCTACATTGACTGCCAGATTGAACGCCTGTCTGGACGCTGCGGCAATGTCGGAGAAGTATTTATCATTGTCAATTGCCAGTACATCGGGAGTATAGATCGAACCATCTTCAAAAACTGCATGAAGGTCAAGTCCCACTTCTATAGGGAATATCTCAAGCCTTGCAAGCATTGAAGCAAGCTTCTGGGATACTACATTACCTTCTTCTGTAACAACTTTGTTTTCGCTGACTACAACTTTACCGCCATCGATGGCTGCCGGGATTCCAGCACTCTGGAGGTCTCCGAGAATGGGACCCGGCGGGAAACTGGTTGGACCTTTTTCCACCTTAATATCCTGGGGAGCAATTGCACCTGCCTTTATTGGTGAAGGAGTCTTGCTCTGCTCAAGCAACTTATAGAGTTTGAAAGGATTCTCATTGGTGAAAATTAGTGCACACTGTTGATTAAGATAATCAATCATTTCAGAACAATCTTTAGAGGAGCTTTCCAGTGCCCTTCTGACAAGAGTGTTCCTGGATACTTTGAGGACTGCCACATCTTTCAGTTCACGTCTCATAGCCTGGAGTTGTTTGGCCGGGATACCTCCCACACCTACAATACCAAACAAAGGATATTTTTCGATGAGAGCCTTTATGTCCTCTATTTCCTGTTTTTTCCATTGAGGGATATGTTCACTGTGGTGAAGCTCTTCTTCCATCATATCACCCTCAAAGATTTGCCCATTGTGGTTGTAACATATATGGACTTGAGATTCTGTTTTCCTTTATCAAGTACAGACTCAATCCTGTTCACAATGTTTTCAATATTCTCTGCAATTCTTTCTGCATCCATGTCCCTTCTTCCCACTGCAACGTGGAAAGTGAGTTTATCCTTGGAACGAATGCGAATAGAATTCTTAGAGGATTTAATC
>Ga0208153_100189_pt1 | contig 23390 bp, 20 predicted proteins | sample Wag42014_10_18_FD_187331 | JGI IMG/M metagenome (GOLD analysis project Ga0208153, IMG submission 187331) | Deep subsurface shale carbon reservoir microbial communities from Ohio, USA - Utica-2 Time Series 2014_10_18 (SPAdes) (version 2) ... | reverse complement strand
AACTCGAGTTTATCAGTTATAAGCAAAAATGTAGTAATAAACTGCGTTAGTTTTGTAAAGAATGGCGCCAAATCGGGATTTATTATTTTTCTTGCGGGCTGATCTGTAGTACGTGCACATATTTATTTATTGTTGACTTATATGTTTTTATGGTTTATATATAAGTATGTTTCTAAGAAAAGTAGAATCCAAAAGAAAATCAGGATATACACATACAACCGTGCAGCTGGTGGAATCATACAGAAACGAAGAAGGTAAGACCAGAACAAGAATTCTTTATCATTTCGGCCCTTTGGATAAATTTCTCCAGGCGGATGCTGACAAGCTTGTAGACAGTGTATTGAAGATGAAGGGCGAGGTTTTCCTTGACCATTTGGAAAAATTTGGTTCAGCCAAAGACTTTGGAGATTTGTTTACCATATTCCGTTTATTAAAGGAGCTAAAGTTTTTCCAGGAAATAGAAAAGATAAAGGAGAGCGAAACCCGTATAGGATTTGATCTGGTAGGCCATATTAATGCATTGATCTGCAATAGAGTTAATGACCCTTCGAGTAAATTGAAACTGTTAAGCTGGCTCGAGTCAGTATATATCCCGGAGCTGAAATCAAGTGAGGTCAGTTATAATAATCTATTGAGATCGATGGATTTTTTAATAAAGCATAAGAAACGAATTGAAGAGCATCTTGCAGAGCGTGTGCTGAGTATTTTTGATTTAAGCCTGCATATGTGTTTTTATGACATCACGTCGAGTTATTTTGAGACGAATAACTTAAGTGAATCAGATATACGTTGTTATGGTTATTCAAGGGACAGCCGACCAGACAGAGTACAGGTGACTATAGGTGTAGTGATGACAGAGGAAGGCATTCCTATAGCTCATTATGTATTTCCCGGCAACACAGCAGATGTAAGCACCTTGCAGGAAGTGGTGGAAGATATTAAGGATAGATTTGGAGACTTTCGTGAAGTTTCGATAGTAACGGACAAGGGGATGACAAGTAGCAAGAATATAGATTATTTACTATCCGGGGATCATTTATTTATAGTTGGAGAATCCAAGACTAAGAAAATATCCAGAGAGATATTATTAGAAGCTAATACTGAGCAGGAGGACAAAGAGAGCGGTTTTACATATGAAAAAGTTTTACCGTATGAATATGAAGTTGATGGAATTAAAAAATCTTGCAATTTACGTTATGTTTGCAGTTTTAATCCTGAGACGTATCGCTTGAATGCCGAAAGATTTAAAGTAAAGCTTGCTGACTATGAAGAGAAGCTTTCGGAGATAAATGCTAAAGATATAGATTCAGCAGATAAATATAGTCAACTTAAATCCTGGTTAAAATCACACGGTATGATTAAGTGGTTTGATTTGTGTATACAGGGTGATATTGTTATTTCTAAATCCAATGATTCAGTGCTGTCCTCAGTTCAAGCCGGGTTTGGCTGGTTTTTAATAAAGTCCAACTTATCCTGGGAGTGGAACAAAGAAGAGATTGTGTCAGGCTATAAGACATTATGGAAAGTGGAGCATGGTTTTCGTGAGTTAAAGCATTCTCTTGATATCCGTCCTATGTATCATTGGACAGACAGGCGCATTATGGCACATGTATTTCTTTGTTTTATAAGTATGGTAGCGACGAGTGTAGTAGAGAAAAGGCTTAAAGATTCCGGCATTGATATGAGTTGGGAGAAGTGCTTGTATGAAATGCGGAAAATTAAAGTTATAGATTACAGGACAAAGTCTGGAATTTATGGTCATGCCATTAGTGGAATTAGTAAGCAGCAGGAAAAATTATTCAAGGCTGTGGGGTGTCCAAAACCTAAGTTGGGGCATTTGTAGTAAATAATTTTCAAAGCAAATTAAGCTAAAATCCTTATATGAGGTATCTTTTTATATCATTGCTGATAAACTCGAGTCAAAACTTAGTATTTAACACTTAACACTTAACACTATTTCCCAACTTCACTATCTCACTATTTCACTATAAAATTGGCATAGTTATTAAAAAAATGGGAGGGCGCAATGCCACTTATTCCTTGATTAAGCGGCAGGATGCCTTCTCAGGTTACACGGCTTTTAAGAAAAAATACTTTTACAGAATTTAAAACTGTCAACAGTGCCGCTCCCACATCGGCAAAAACAGCTGCCCAAAGTGTTGCCATACCGAAAAAGGAAGCCAGCATTATTGCAATTTTTATTCCCAGTGCAATGGCAATATTTTCAGAGGAAAGTCTAAGTGATTTTTTTGAAATATCATATAAGTCGTTAATTTTATACAGTCTGCTGCCCAAAATCACAATATCTGACATATCCACCGAGAAATTAGCGGCAGTCTGCCCCATAGCAATTCCCACATCGGCATAACTCAGAAGTGCCGTATCGTTCAAACCGTCACCAACTGCAGCAACCTTATATCCTTTATCTTTTAACTCCTGCAGGATATCGAGCTTTTGAGCCGGTAACAGAGCAAAATAATATTCTTCAATACCAAGCTCCGAAGCTACAGATGAGACCACCTCTCTTGAATCTCCTGAAACAATAACAGGGGTCACTCCTCTTTCTTTAATTTTCTTTACCGTTTCAACTGCGTCGTTTCTCAATGTATCTGACAACATGATTTTGCCCATAATCTTATCATTTTTAACCACATAAAGACAAATATACGAGTTTTCCGAGCAGATATTCTTATCTTCCACAGACAACTCCCTGAGTAATTTCTCATTACCTATATAATAAACATCACCGTTTACCTCACCTTTTATTCCCATACCGGCCAGCTCGCTAATACTGTTAAACTTAAAATTACCGGCATAATCTTTAAAAGCTGAGGCAATTGGGTGAGATGAGTGAAGTTCAAGAGCAGTCGCTGTTTCAAGAACAGTCTTCTCTGAATAACCGTTTAACGATTCCGTTTTTTTAACGGAAAATTCACCCCGCGTCAGAGTTCCTGTTTTATCAAAAAGTATATAGTCGCACTCCTTTACAGTTTCCAAAAAGTTGGCCCCTTTCACAAGAATCCCCTTTTTTGCCGCCATACCGATATTGGCAAAAAAGCTCAACGGCACCGACAGCATTAGAGCGCATGGACAGGATATAACAAGGAAAACCAGGCCTTTATATACATGATCTGCAAAATCTGCCGTAGTACTGTAAAAACCGAAAATCTGCAAAAAATAAGGGATAAACACAATAGCCACAGCGAGATATACCACCACCGGTGTATAATAACGGGAAAATTTTGTAATGAATTTTTCCCTGTCAGATTTATTTTGCGGAGCATCTGCAATCAGTTCCAAAATTTTTGATGTCGTGGATTCGGCAAAATCTTTTGCAGCTCTTACTTTCACACTTCCACTCAAAGGTGTCGAACCTGATACTACAAGCTCTCCATTCTCTATTCCCACAGGAAGGCTCTCACCTGATATCGAAGACTGATCAAACTCTGTATATCCTGAAATCAATTCTCCATCCACAGGCAGAGCTTCTCCGGGTTTCACAAGTATTAAATCACCTTTTACAACCCCCTCGGGTTTTATATCAACAACATCATCACCTTCGATTCGGTGAGAAACACCGGAAACAAATTTGGTCGTATCCAGTATCGTATTCTTTGAATTTTCAACCGCCTTTGCCTGCAACAGTTCGCCGATTCTGTAAAAAAGCATTACACCTGCCGCTTCTTCAAAAGCACTTATGGCTATCGCTCCCAATGTTGCAATACTCATAAGAAAATTTTCGTCATAGATATAACCGCGCTTCATATTAACAGCTGCAGTTTTCAGAACACCTTTACCCGTTATCAGGTAAATGATAATAAAAGCACCTGAATAAATATAATTATACTCACCTAAATCAGCTGTCCTGGAAACAATGAGAGCAACTATATATACAGATAAAATCACCACATCTTTAAAATATCCTGCAGACTCACCCGATTTACTCCTGCTCACCTCAACATCAGCTTCATGGTTTTTTACGATACTTACAGCTTCATCAAAAACATCATTTTCAGATTTTACAATTATCCTTTGGCCTAAAAGATCCACACTGGCATCTTCAACACCGCTGATCTCTTTCAGTTCATTTTCAATTTTTAACGCGCAGGAAGGGCATCTCATATTTTCAAGAAAATATTCTCTGATTTTCATACGTTACAACTCCTCAAAATGTTCCAGAGCCGTTTCTATGATATGTTCTATATGTTCATCATCCAGAGAATAATACGCAAACTTCCCCTGTTTTCTTACTTTCACAAGCTTAAGAATTCTAAGTTTTGAAAGTTGATGGCTCGCTGCACTCTGGCTGAAACCTGTATTCTCACAAATTTCCGTAACAGTCTTCTCCGATTCCAGCAATTCAAACAGAATTTTCAGCCTCGTAGTATCGGAAAAAGCGGTAAAAAAGTCAGCCAGTTCGATAAAATTCTCTTCTGTAAAATTATCTTTCATGAAAAACCTTTTTAGTCTAAATTTTGACATAAATAAGTTCTCATATATTCTCACATTGTCAAGAAATTTTTCATTTACTGTTTGTTGATTTTGTTTATATTTGCTGATTATGAGAAAATTTATAATTGTTTTAATCGTTCTCTTCATATCCGCTGCCTCTTATGCCGAAAATTACATAAAATTATCACCGAAAGATTCCGTTAACTTAAATCAGGATTTATATTACAGAGAAAACTTCGCTTCCCAGTGGTGGTATCTTACCGGCCATCTTGAAACAGAAGACGGCCGAAAATTCGGTTATGAACTTACATTTTTCGCCGTAGGTGTCAACCAGAATAAATACCAAAGTGCCTTCGGATTAAATAATTTATATATTTCACACTTTGCTGTAACGGATATAGAAAAAAACAAATATTATAAGAAAGAGGAAATATCCCGGGGCGCTTATGGTGCTGCCGGCGCTTCCGCTGACAAACTGAACGTTTTTGTTTACGACAATATTTTAAAAGGAAATTTAAATAAAATGCACATCAAAGGAGAAGCTGAAGAATTTTCCATCAAACTGGATTTAAAATCAACAAAAAGACCCATTTTAAACGGTGACAAAGGTTATTCAAACAAAGTTCCCGGTTGTGGAGAGTGTGCTTCACTTTATTTTTCCATTACAGATATGGATACAAACGGTATTATCACAATTAACGGGCGTAATTACAGTGTTTCCGGAAAAAGCTGGTTCGACAGGGAAATTAACTCAGATTACAATACAGATAAAATAAAAGGGTGGGACTGGTTTTCCATAATGCTTGAAGGTAATCGCGAATTGATGATTTATCGTATCAGAAATAACGAAGGAAAGGCAAATAAAAGCTCATATGCTGTACTGACAGACAAAAACGGCAAAAAACAACAGCTTGATTTCAACAAAATCTCTTTAGACACAACGGAATATTTCAAATCTGGAATAACCGGCTCAAAATATCCTGTCGGCTGGCATATCAGAATTCCCGAAAAAGATATTGATATAAAAATAAAACCTTATGTAAAAAATCAGGAATTTATAGCAAACTACTCAACCTTTAATTATTATTGGGAAGGTGCCTGTCGTGTAACAGGAACAGACAAAGGAAAGGCCTATGTTGAATTGACAGGGTATTAGGGGTAGTAGAGGTTTATTCTGCCATTTAATCTTGTGATTAAGTGGCAGGGTTGAATTTTTAAGGGTGATATAATGATAAAACTGGAAAATGTCTCCAAAAAATATGGAAATAATGTTGTACTGGATAATTTAAATCTGAGCTTCAACAGCGGTGATCTCTTATCCATAATGGGCCCCTCAGGCTCAGGCAAATCAACTCTCTTGAATATCATAGGTGGGATGGACAAACCGGACTCAGGAAAAGTTATCATAAACAATGAAGAAATAAACCGCTTCAATGAAGAAGAACTGACACTTTTCCGGAAAAAACATGTCGGTTTTGTTTTCCAGTTTTTTAACCTGTTTAACAATCTTACAGTTTATGAAAATGTTCAAATCCCCCTTCTTATTTCAGGATTAAAAGAGCAGAACAGCATAGAAGAAATTCTTACGTCCCTTAATATCTGTGACAAAAAATTTTCATATGCAAGCCAATTATCAGGCGGTGAGCAGCAGCGGGTAGCAATCGCCCGGGCTTTAATAAAAAATCCCGACATAATTTTGGCTGATGAGCCCACCGGGAGCCTTGATTCAGAGGCGGGAGCTAATATTCTTTCCATTTTAAAAGAGATAAACAAAACAAGAAAAGTAACCATCCTTCTAGTAACACACGATATAAATGTAGCATCATCTGCTGAGAAAATCATCAAAATCAAAGACGGCAGGATCACCGATTGAATACGTTAAAATTAATAGCTGTAATAACATTAAGAAATTTAAAAGAGGAAAAACTTTTCAGCATCATTTCAATTTTGGGAGTAGCTCTTGGTGTTGGGCTGTTTATATCCATACTGGGAACCACCCGGACAGCTATAAACAGTTTCACAGAAGATATAAAAAAGCTCAACCCTGATGCAAACTTACAGATTGTACCGGAATTCGGCAAATACTTTGATGAATCCGTTTACAAATTATTGATAAAACATAACTACAAACCGATACCCGTTGTAAAAACAAACGGGCTCCATGAAAAGACTGACACCAGTATTAATCTCTTCGGCATCGACACCTTTTCAGCATTCAAACAGTCCCGAATCAGAATTTCGCCTGAAAAAATCAATATACGTGTTTTCTTAAACAGTATTAACGGAGCAATCCTGACAAAAGATGTTGCAAAAAGGATTGGTGTCAAACAAGGTGATAATTTCAACCTGATTGTCGGTAACAAAATAGAAAATTACAGGGTTGCAGGCGTATTAGCTGCAAACAGAATACCTACGGGTATATATCAGGATATAGGCAATTTTCAGGAAAAACTGGCAATATTCGGGCAATTAAGCCGGATTGATCTGGAAAGTAAGAACACTGACAAAATAAAAAACATTCTCCCCCAATCTGTTCGTCTAATCAGCAAATCCGGTGTTATCAAAAATGAAAAAGACATTCTGGAATCCTTTAAATTCAATCTGCACTTCATAAGTTTTATTGCAATTTTGGTGGGTTTTTTCATGCTGTATAATACGATTTTTATTACGGTAGTGAAAAAACGACCTCAAATCGGAATATTGAGAGCTTTGGGTGCCGGCAAACGGCAAATCCTTCTTATCTTTATCGTTCAGTCAATAATATTGGGTGTTATCGGCTCTTTTCTCGGGTTATTTCTTGGACAGATTTTATCCTTCTACTCCTCAAAAATGGTGGAAGATACCGTTACCACAATATTTAAACCTGTAATTATCGAAGAGATGTTTATTTTCAGCAATTATGCACTGATCGCTTTTATTATCGGGCTTGCAATTTCACTTATAGCTGCAGTTTTGCCGGCTGTTGAAGCCTCCAGAGTGAAACCTACAGAAACTGTAAGAGAGGGAACTTTTGAGCTGAGATACCGAAAATTTTACAAAAAGGCTTTTGTCCTGGGTATAATTTTAATAACAGTGGGAATCTGCTTCAGTCTGGCTGATTATTTTCTGAAAGTATTTGACCAGCCTTTCTTTTCTTATGGCGGTGTTTTACTCATATTAGCCGGTTTTGCAGCCGGCTCTCCGTATTATCTGGAGAAATTTCTGCAAAAAAGCCAGGATCTTCTCAAAAAAATATTCCGTGCTCCGGGAACAATTTCATCTGCGGATATATATAGCAGCCTCTACAGATTTTCCATAGCTCTGATAAGTGTTACCGTTTCCACCGCTCTGATCATAAGCATGATGGTTTTAATTAACTCATTTGAGACATCACTTAAAAACTGGATAAACAAGAATCTTAACGCTGATATTTTCATAAAATCAACTTCATGTTCCTCCAACTTCTGTTTTGAGCCGATAAACGATAACGTCCTGTCAAAAATAAAAGATATTGATGGAATCGCAGCGCTCAATCCATTTATGGCAATGCAGGGAAAATTCAGAGGCCGGAATGTAATATACGGCTTTGGCGATGAAAAAGTTGTAAAAAAATACAATGACAATATTAAAAATTACAATGTCACCAACAGCGCTGCTGTTTCAGAATATCTCAATATTAAATACGGAATAGAAAAAGGTGACGAAATCCTGATTGACACCCCGGCTGGAAAGAAAAAATTCAGGATACGCGAAGTATTCACAAGCTATTCCACCACTCAGGGGTTTATCATTCTCGACAAGTCATTTCAAAAAAAGTACTGGGATTCTTCAGCTTTCACCCAGCTCAGTATTTTTCTCAAAAAAGGTGCTGATAGGCAAAAGGTAATCGAAAAAATCAGAGAGGAGTTAGCAGGTAAGTACACTCTGGATATTTTGAACAACAACGTTCTGAGACAGAAAGTAATGGGAATTTTCAACAACAGCTTTCAGATAACGTACGCCATTCAGTTGACAGCACTGGTTATCTCACTTCTCGGAGTGGCAAATATGCTCTATGCAGTAGCCCTGGAGAGAAAAAGAGAGATCAGCATTCTGAAATATTTGGGTGCCGATAATAAATTTTTAACAAAAATTTACATGATTTCAGCAGGTTTCATCGGATTCTGCGGAATAATTTACGGGGTAATTCTGGGCTTTATCCTCAGTTTTATAATTATAAAAGTCGTCAACACAATTTCGTTCGGCTGGAGTATAAACATTCATTTAAACATCATTAATATGTTTGTAACATTGGTGATCCTGTTAATCTTTGTAATACTTGCAGGCATTCTCCCTTTAAAAACGATAAAACAGACCGACCCAAAAAAATCAGTCAGCTACGAATAAAAACAAATATGCATGTTATTAGAGGTTGTTAGAGGTAGTTGGAGGTATTTGAGGTTTATCCCGCTGTTTAATCTTTTATTAAGAGCGTCGTATTTATAGGTAGTTGACGTATTAGAGGAAGTAAAAATTGGCTTCAGTTGACATTAGCCCTGCATGCTGATATAAAAACCAAACTTTAATCGTGAGGTAAAAGATGACAAATAGATTCACCGATCATGAAATTACAGATAAAGAACTTGCAGACCTTGAATACCGGGCAAAAACATGCAGAGCAGATATTCTCAAAATGACAACCCTCGCTTCCAGCGGACATCCGGGCGGATCAATGTCAACGATAGACATGCTGCTTTTACTTTACAAATTTGCAAACATCAATCCGGATAACTGCCGCTCACTGGACAGAGACAGAATCATTGTCTCCCACGGGCATACATCCCCCGCTGTTTACTCAGCACTGGGCAGAAACGGCTTTTTTGATATCGGTGAAGCTATCTCACAGTTTAGGCTGGCAGGTAGCATCTTTGAAGGGCATATCGAAAGATCAGTACCTGGCGTTGAATGGTCCACCGGTAATCTGGGTCAGGGATTATCAGCCGGGTGCGGAATGGCAATATCAGGCAGATTAACAGGCAATGATCCCCACATTTATGTACTCATGGGAGACGGAGAACAGCAAAAAGGACAAATTTCTGAAGCAAGAAGATTTGCAGTTAAACATAAACTCAACAACATCACCGCATTTGTGGATTACAACAAACTTCAGATCAGCGGCAATATAGAAGATATTATGCCCCAGAACATTAAAGATGAGTACACGGCTGACGGCTGGATGGTTTTCGAAGTTGACGGTCACAACCACAAGCAGCTTTTCGATACGATAAAAAAGAGTAAAGAAGTGGACAGACCTGTTATGATACTTGCGAAGACAATCATGGGCAAAGGCGTAAGTTTTATGGAAAATATCGCCGGCTATCACGGGAAGCCTTTAAGTGAAGAACAGCTGGAAGATGCTTTAGCGGAGCTTGGTATTGAAAACAATCTTGAGCATTATAAAAAAATGCGCAAAGAATTCCGTTTTAATGCAAAACAGCACAAAATCCCTGAATATGAAACGGCTGTAAATACAGGTCAGCCAAAATATTATACAGTTGAAACAAAAATGGACAACAGATCCGCTTTCGGGAACGCTTTGACGGACATCGTCCAGCACAATTCATTAAAGAAATCCAACACACCAATTGCGGTTTTCGACTGCGATTTGGCAGGTTCGGTAAAAACAGACAAAATAAAAAAAGAATACGGCGAAGTTTTCTTCGAATCAGGTATACAGGAGCATCACACTGCCACGTGCTCAGGAGCAGCAAGTGTCAACGGTGTCTTAAGCTTCTTTGCCGATTTCGGAGTATTCGGAATTGATGAAACATATAATCAACAGAGATTAAACGATATAAACGGAACCAACCTGAAAGTCGTCACAACCCATCTGGGAATGGATGTTGGTGAAGACGGAAAAACACATCAGTGCATAGATTATATTGGTACTCTCAGAAATCTTTTCGGTTTCAAAATAATAATCCCTGCAGATCCCAACCAGACGGACAAGGCGGTGAGATACGCCGCCCGAAATTACGGCAATTTCCTTATAGGAGTTGGCAGATCCAAGACCCCTGTTATTTCAGGTGAAAACAACAAGCCGCTTTTCGGTGAAGACTACAATTTTGAATATGGCAAAATGGACATTTTGAGAAACGGTGAATATCCAATGTTCACTCACGGAGCCATGGTTCCTTACGCCCTTGAAGTGCAGAAGATTCTCAAAGAAAAAAATGTTTCACTTAAAGTAATAAATGTCAGCTGCCCCGTTGCTGTGGATTCAAAAGAGTTGAACTCTTTAATCGATACAGATGTAATATTTACCTATGAAGATCATAATAAACATACGGGTATCGGAAGTTTAATAGCTGACAAACTGCTGGATGGTGGTGAAAAGTGCCCCAGAATAGTAAAATTCGGTGCTGATAAATATGCCTATTCCGGAAAACCTGCCGAAGTTTTTAAGCTGATGGGAATAGATCCTGAATCTGTTGCCGAAAAAATTCTAAAAAACATAAAATAAAAAAAAGCCCCTGATAGTGGGGCATCATGAGTTAACATTTTGAATAATGTTCTTTTTCATGTTCTTGAAAGCGGGACTTTATCATTTTGTTAATTGGTGTATTTGTATATTGGTTAAGTGGGGTTGGTTCCCAACGTTGAACGTTGAACCTTGAACTTTGAACCGACAATCAGTTTTCTTTCTTTTTCCCCAGATATGCTTCCTGTACTTTCTCAGAAGTTAAAAGCTCATTAGAAGTGCCTTCAAGAGCTATATGACCCACTTCAAGCACATAGCCTCTGTCAGCCAGTTTTAGCGCGGCTTTGGCATTCTGCTCAACAAGGAGCACCGTAACCCCTTCCTCGCTTATTTCTTTTATGACTTTAAAGATTGCTTTGACCAATAATGGGGCAAGCCCAAGACTTGGTTCATCCAGTAGAAGCATCTCAGGAGAATTCATCAAAGCTCTGCCTATAGCCAGCATCTGCTGTTCACCACCTGACAGTGTTCCTGCCAGCTGTTTCCTTCGCTCTTTTAATCTGGGAAACAGCTCGTATACCCAGTTTAGTATTTCCTTATCAAGCGTTTTTTTTGTATAAGTCCCCAGCCAAAGATTTTCCTCCACAGTTAAGGTACCGAAAACCCGTCTTCCCTCAGGAGAATGCGTTATCCCTCTTTTTACAACATTATGCGGCTGAATTTTTGTAATATCCTCACCCTTGAAATAAATAGAACCCTCTTTTACCTTTTCCAGACCGCTTATGGCACGCAGTGTAGTTGTTTTACCCGCACCGTTAGCCCCAAGTATTGTTACAATCTCACCTTTTTTAACATCAAGAGTAATTCCTTTTACTGCCTGAATACTTCCGTAATTTACTTTCAGATCATCTATAGTAAAAAATTTATCAGTCGTCATCTTCTTCACTCCCTAAATAAGCTTCAATAACCTGGGGATTTTTCTGAATTTCGGATGGTGTACCTTCAGCAATTTTTTCTCCGAAATTAATAACAGTAATATAATCGGTCAATTCCATAACCAGATCCATGTCATGTTCAATAAGTAGAACTGTAACGCCCTGTTTACGGATCCCGTATATCAACTCAACCAAGGCGAGTGTTTCACTGTCATTCAGGCCTGCTGCAGGTTCATCAAGTATTAAGAGTCTTGGCTCAGTTGCCATTGCTCTGGCAATTTCAACCTTTCTCTGAATACCGTAAGGCAGGCTGTTGGTAGGATGTGATGCATAGTCAATTAAATCGAAATATTTTAGATTTTCTTTTACATGCTGCCAGTTAGCAATTTCATCTTTATATGATTTCGGAGTATGAAAAATGGTATTCCACCACTTTTGTTTACTTCTGAAATGCCTGCCGGACATCACATTTTCCGCAACACTCATCTTTGAAAAAAGGCGTATAGTCTGAAATGTCCTTACAACGCCTCTGGTTGCAATTTGATGAGGCTGCAAGCCTGTGATATCTTCGCCTTCCCAGCTTATTTTGCCGCCTTCCGGAGTATATATACCGGTAATACAGTTGAATACCGTTGTTTTACCGGCACCGTTAGGTCCTATTACTCCGAAAATCTGGCCTTCACTGATTTCCATATCCAATCTGTTCACAGCAGTCAAACCGCCGAAGACTTTTGTTACACCTGATAATTTTAAAAGGGACATATTATTTCTCTCTCACAAATTTTGGAAATTTGCCGAACTTAAATGGTAAAATACCGTTCGGCCTGAGCACCATGGCAAATATCATGGCAAGACCGAAAACAAGATAGCGTGCAGTATCAAACTGCCTGAAAACTTCCGGCAACACAAACATTACAAACGTACCGATAAGAATCCCAGGTATGGAAGACGGACCACCTACCAGTACGATAGCAAAAAACAAGACTGATTCTTTGAATGTAAAAGCTTCAGGGCTGATGGCACCATACTGTATTGCAAAAAGAACCCCTGCAGCGCCTGCAATACCTGCTCCCAATGCAAATGCCAAAATACGATAAAACCGAACATTAATACCGATACTCTGGGAAGCTATAGGATCCTGGCTGAGGTAATGAAAAGCCCTTCCGGCTTTGCCATGCTCAAGATTTTTTATTATAAGAAGTGTTATTATGAAAAAAATGAAAGCCATGTAGTATATGGAAGTCTGCGACATAAGCTGAAAACCGAAGATACTCGGAGAATCTATACCAAAAATACCATTAGGTCCGCCTGTGAGTCCGAAAGCATCATTTTCCAGAACCTGTAAAAAAACCATATTCAAACCCAACGTTGTCACCAAAAGATAATCACCCCGTAAATGAACAATAGGAGCAGCAAGGCAAATACCTATTAATGCAGGAATAATTATTGCAAAAGGTATAGTTGCAAATATTGGCAATCCATAGTGGTAATTCAATATGCCGCAAATATACGCACCCATCCCGAAATAAATGGCGTGCCCCATATCAAACATACCTGCTCGTCCTAAAACTATATCTTCGCTCAATGCAACAATAGAAAAGATTAAAAAAGTAATGCCTACCGCAAGCCAGCGACCTTCTGTCACAAAAGGGTATATAATAAGACAAGCAAAAAATAATATAAAAAGTAAATTTTTTGTGTTTTTCATCAGACCTTCTCCGCTACCCGTTCACCCAAAATACCAGTGGGCCGGAAAATAATGATTAAAATAAGAAGAAGAAAGGTAAAAGCATCTGTCCAGGTACTGGATACATAACCTGCAATAAGTGCATTAAATAATCCAAGCAGTATTCCGCCCAGCATAGCACCGGGAATATTACCTATCCCCCCCATAATTGCAGCAACAAAAGCATACAAACCATATTGCCATCCCATTTCAAAGGTTATCCCTCTATAATGCATCCCTATAAATATTCCACCGACTGCTCCGAGAGCCGAGCCGATTATAAAAACAAGAGAAATAACTCTGTCCACATTTATACCCATAAGTCTTGAGGCATCTTTATCTATAGCTGAAGCCCTAATAGCTGTACCCATTTTGGTTTTGTTGATAAACAGGTAAAGAGCAATCATCAGAATTAGAGAAAGCACAAGAATAAGCATTTGGATAAAAGTTACAACAGTTCCGCCTATGTTCCATACAATATTCGGTACAAGGTCACCGGGGAAGAAATTTACATTAGGGCCCCAGGTAAGCATTATTCCATTTTGGATAACAAGTCCTGCGCCAAGTGCTGACACAACCGCACTTAACCTAGGTGCATTCCTCAGAGGCTTGTAAGCCGCTTTATCAAGTGCAACACCGGCCATTGCAATCACTGCCATAGTAATCAAAAATAAAGCAATTACAGCAAAGAGGGAGGCATCGCCTCCCAATATTTTTGCAAAAACTGTCATACCTATAAATGCGGAAAGAGCTACAAGGTCGCCATGGGCAAAGTTAATCAGCTTTAGAATTCCATAAACCATAGTATAACCTAAGGCAATCAAGGCATACAAACTACCTATAGTGAGGCCGTTAATTATCTGTTGGAAAAAAATATCCATGACGACTCCTTTTTAATGCATTTATTGACTTACTACGTCGTAATTTCCATTTTCATTGATTCTATAAGTTAAATATGAGCTTCCCACACGCTCACCGGTTTCATCCCAAGCAAGATCACCGCTGAAGCCTGGATAAGGATCCATTTCCACCAGATAGTTCGCAATAGTTTTAGTATCCGTAGATTTTGTTTCTTCAATTGCGTGCATAATGGCTCTTAGGCCGTCTGCATTTAAGACAGTCCAGATACTAGGAGGCATTTCGTTGTATTTTTCTTTGTAAGCGGCAAGAAAGTCTTTGGCCACATCATAAGGGAGAAGTTCCGGTGTGGGAACGTTAATGATATAAGCGCCTTCAGCAGCAGAACCAGCCAATTTTACAAAGTCCGGGTTGTCATTGGCATCACCGCCGATAAAATCAGCCTCTATTCCCAACTGTTGTTGCTGAGCTCTCAAAAGACCGCCGTCGCTGTAATAGCCACTGAAATATATCACATCAGGATTCATTGACTTTATTTTGGTAAGTACAGGAGTATAATTTTGAGAGTTAGCCTTGATTTTACCTTTGTAAATAATGTTTCCACCAAGCTTCTTGGTTTCTTTCTCTACAGCATTACCAAGTCCCTGAGCAAAAGTTGAATAATCTGTTATAATTGCGATTCTGTCATATTTTTTCTCATTTACTATCCAGTCCGCTGTATAAACAGCCTCTGCGCTATTGGGGTTGGAATTTCTGAAAAATGTCCAGTACCCATTCTCAGTCAGAGCGTCAGCTGTACCGTCACTTGTCTGCAGTACTCCGGCATTATAGTATATTTTTTGGGCAGCCTGAGCAGCTGTGGATGTATAAGATCCGATAACAGCGATTACTCCTTTATTCACGAGTTCACGACCACAGATGGCTGCAGCCTGAGCAGTTCCTTCATCATCGCATGTATAGACTTTTATCTTTTTACCAAGGAGCCCGCCTTCGGCATTTTTCTGCTCAACCAAAAGCCTAACTGCTTTGTCAATTCCCTGTCCTTCGTTGGCATAACTGCCTGTAGTTGGTGCCTGAACACCTATTTTAATTACATCCTCCGCATATGAACTTGAAACAAAAAAAGTTGCAGCTATTAACACTGCAAGAGTCGTAAAAAGCTTTCTCATGGTAACCCCCATATAAAATTTTGTTTTGGAACCAATATACACTTGTTAACAAAAAATCGAGAGGTTGTCAAGTATATTGAACATATTTCAATATAATATTAAAACAATAACTACTAAGCTGTTTTCTAAATTAAAATATTTTTTTACTATAAACTATTTCCAAAACTGTTGAGTTGTTCAGAATAGTGTACAAGAGGAAAAGACTGATGTTATTTCGAATTTATTCAGGTTATGAAAGTTTTTTTGACGACATAAATATCTCTATATATAACAAAATAAATCATTTTTAACTGCCGATATCAAATACTGTATTAGTGTACAAAAAAATCTGCAGGGAACTCATAGTATTTGTCGCATTCAGTAACGGTTAAAATTTTTACAGGATGAAACTTAGATTATTAGTTGGCAATCATCCAAAATAAAACCGGGATGCATGAAGTGTAGGTATTAGGGGTAGTATAGGTAGTAGAAGCCTTAGAGGTTAAATGCTATGTCAGCCTGCGCCGCTTCCATCGGCGGGTGGCGGATTCAAGGTTCAACTTTCAATCTTAAATACCCACGCAATTGATACACAAATTTACCAATATACAAGTATAACACTCAACCTTTTCAATTTTCTCAACCATTTCAACATGTTTTCGTCTTGCCCCTTGAGCCTTGAACCTTGGTCCTGTAAACTTAATACTTATAAACCACTTTACCTTTATTTCCCTATCTCATAAAAAATGGACAGGCGCCAAAACTTTAGTTCTTGATTTGTGTTTAAAATATGATAAAAAGTTATAACTATTTATGGAGGATATATTATGAGTAAGGTTTTTCTTGATGAGAAATACATACCTGATAAATGGTATAACATACTGGCTGATCTTCCGAAGCCCATGGATCCGCCAATCAGTCCTTTTACAGGCAAACCTGTTACCTTCGATGAAATGAAAGCACTTTTCCCCCCACAGCTTATAGAGCAGGAGATGTCCACACAAAGATGGATCGATATACCGGAAAAAGTAATGGAAGTTATGCGTCTTTGGAGACCGACACCTTTGATACGTGCAGAAAGATTTGAAAAGGCACTCGGTGTGAAATCCAAGATCTACTTTAAATATGAAGGAACATCACCGGCCGGTAGTCATAAACCTAACACGGCAGTGGCTCAGGCCTATTATAACAAAATAAACGGAATAAACCGGCTAACCACCGAAACAGGCGCAGGCCAGTGGGGAAGCGCATTGTCGGTGGCATGCAAAATGCTTGAGATGCAATGCAGAGTTTATATGGTAAAAGTAAGCTTTAATCAAAAGCCTTATAGAAAATCATTCATGAGAATGTTTGATGCGGAAGTTATCCCCAGTCCTTCTGAATTCACAAATGCCGGCAGAGAAATATTGAAGCAGAATCCCGAATCCAACGGGAGTCTCGGCCTTGCAATCAGTGAAGCTGTAGAGGAAGCTGCAGGCAGGGATGATACAAACTACGCTCTCGGCAGCGTTCTTAATCATGTTGTTTTGCATCAGACTGTAATAGGACTTGAAACTAAGAAGCAGTTCGAGCTGATCGATGATTATCCGGATAAGATTTTTGCCTCCTGCGGCGGAGGTTCCAATTTTGGCGGAATAGCCATCCCTTTTATAAAGGATAAATTAGAGGGAAAAAATGTAGAAGCAGTGGCCGTTGAACCAGCAAGCTGCCCTACTTTAACAAAAGGGAAATTTGCTTACGATTACGGGGATGTGGCAAAGTTAACCCCTATCATGAAAATGTATACACTGGGGCATGACTTTGAGCCTCCTGCAATTCATGCAGGCGGATTGAGATATCACGGAGAATCTCCTATTGTCAGCCATCTTTACCATGAAGGAATAATCGACGCACAAAATGTTCACCAATCTGATATATTCAAATACGGAATAATGTTTGCCCAGACCGAAGGTATTGTTCCTGCTCCGGAATCTGCTCATGCAATTGCGGCTGCCGCTAAGGAAGCTGAAAACAATATGGAAGAAGGTAAAGAAAAATCGCTGCTATTCTGTCTCAGCGGACACGGATTTTTTGATATGTCCGCCTACGACGCTTATTTCGACGGCAAACTGGAAGATTATGAATATCCTGAAGAAGCAATCAGAAAATCACTTGAAAACTTACCCAACGTTTAATATCTTTCTTATCACAGGGGAAAAGCTTTCCCCTGTGAATTCTTAAAAAGGTAAATTATATGAAAATACTTATGCACCAATGCTGCGCACCCTGTTCAATATACACATCAAAAATTCTCCATGAAAATTTTGAAACAGTTTACGGCTTTTTTTACAATCCAAACATACATCCAGTAACAGAGTTTTACAAAAGGCTGGAAAGTGTATCCAAATTTAACGACGAGAACAGAATAAAGTCGATAATAGATGAATACTACGGATTGGAAGAATTTACCAAAAATACAGTTTACAGGGAAGACAACAGATGCATGTACTGCTATTCATCCAGAATTGAAAAAAGTGCACAAATAGCATCAAAAGGAAAATTCGATTATTTCACAACCACATTGTTATACAGCAAATTCCAGAGCCACGAACTTATAGCTGAAATATGTGAAAATGCGGCAAAAAAATATAATACAAAATTTTTCTATTACGATTTCAGAGAGGGGTGGAAAGAAGGAATAGAAAAAAGCAAAGAAATGGATATATACAGACAGCAGTACTGCGGGTGCATATACAGCGAAGAATACCGATACAGAAAACAGTTGTCAAAGCGCTTCAATAACAGCAAAATACACGAACAATCAGGAGTAGTTTAGATGCCTGAAGTACCCGATTTTGCTAAACTGCTCATAATCATTGGCCTGGTAATTGCAGGAATCGGACTTATTTTACTTTTTGGCGGAAAATTAGGATTGGGGAAACTCCCGGGAGATATTCTCATAAAAAAAGATAATTTTACTTTTTATTTCCCAATAGTTACTTCAATTATCATCAGTATTATTCTTACAGTTTTGTTTAATATTTTTTTCAGAAAATAAAAAATCCGCCCGAAGGCGGATATAGTTTTTGTCGTTATAACCAGTTAATAATTCCGGTTCGTATAGATTTATCTATACCTTAACAACATTAGCTGCCTGAGGACCTTTGGGACCTTCAACAACTTCAAATTCCACTTCGTCGCCTTCTTTCAAGGACTTAAAACCTTCCATTGAAATTGCGGAATAGTGCACAAAAACATCCTCGCCATCTGAGCCAGTTATAAAACCGTACCCTTTTGAATCATTGAACCATTTCACTGTACCTGTGTTACTCATTCTTTCACCTCTTAAATTTCTTTGGGCATCGCCCTTTCATTATAATACCAGCATCTTATCTATTAGTCAAAAGAAATATTAATTTTTTTTGCTTTCCAAAAAAAAGATATTCCTGTATTAATTTGCAAATGATAACTGAAAAAGGAGCAGCCATGGAAAACGTTACCGTAAAAATTGATAAAATTAGTGATATATCTGAACTTTACACGGAATTTTATAAGGATACATGCGATTCTACTGGTACAATATTGATACATCACGGTAAAGCAAAATATCCGGGAAAATATATAAAAGATTATACGAAAATAAGGCTTTTTGAAAAAACTCCGGAAGCTGAAAAAATTCTAAAAGAAAAAGCTGCGGAAATTTTCAAAATGTATGATCTTAATTCATTGCTGGCCGTTCACAATATAGGAACAATTTCCAAAAACGACCCGATACTGTTCCTGGCTGTAGAAGCAAGAGACAGGGAAACCGGCTTTAAAGGAATGCGCGAGTTGCTGGAATTTATAAAATCAGAAAAATTTTTAGGATTGGAAGAAATAAAATAAGTACCGTAATTTTACCATTTTAACCAGAGGAATTTTTTACATAACGATATATCTCATTAAGTCTTTTTTTCAACATTCTATATTTTTCATGGTTAAATTCTTCACTACCGTAAACTGCCGAATAATATTCATATGTCAGATTTTCCAATTCCCCGCCTAATTCTTTATTGTCTATTTTATTAACAGCCTGCATAAGCCCTTCTCCGGGTGTTCTTGAAACACCCAGTTTCAGAAAAACTTCGTCAAATTTTTTCAAAATTTTCTCTGATTTTTTTGCACTTTTCTTTTTAAAAACAAACATTAATAAAAGGATAAAAGGTACTGACAGGACAAAAATAGCTTTGCCGGAAAGTTTTAAATCAAATTTAATATTTCCTGCCGCCTCCCCGGCATTTTTCAGCCCTTCCATCTGCTTTGCAAAATCGTAATTAATCACAAAAACTGTCCAGTAATAACTTAATTTATCGAAAAACAGCTTAATTTCTTTAAGACTGCTGAGCATATTTTTATCTGAAAATCTGCTAAAATCAGCAGGAGTGGGATCATATTTCCTCCAGGCACCGTCAATATAAGCTTCCACCCATACATGGGCATTACTGTACAAAACTGAATAATATCCCGCCGCTTTATCATAATATCCGCCTCTAAAGCCGCCCACCAGTCTTGCAGGTACACCGTTCAGCCTAAGAAGCACACCCATTGCCGAAGCAAAATACTCACAATTTCCCCTTTTTGTAACAGTAAGAAAATGCTTCAACGGTTCTTTGCTTAAAGGTAAATTTTCAAGAGAATATTTGAAATTTGGAGGCTCTAAATAATCAAGGATATTATTTGCAGTCCCGGCTCTGTTTTCACCTTTAAGACGGTTTGCAATCTTTTTGACTTCATTGCTTACGCCTGATGTCTGTAAATATATCTTTTTATTTATCAAGTCAGTCTTAATATTTTGGCTCAGATAGGAGACCCCTTTGTAGGAAATTTTCGATTTCACCGCCTCTTCAGTAACCACTTCTCCCCTTTTATTGCTGAAAGTGAAATCATCCGAATAGGTTACATCAACCGGCACATTTAACATATAGAGGTATTTGTTTGCGGTGGGCTCCATAAATACTCTGTACTTTATAATTTTTTTATTCAGATTTTCACGTTTAACATTGTGCTTAGTACTGGAACCGCTGTAATTACTCTCCCATCCGTTATTGCGGTATGTATCGAGAACAACGCCCCGCCAATAAAGGAATTTATCGTCAATTTTTTCCATTCTCACCCTGAAAGCCGTTTTATCGTTATTTTGAATAGAATTGACAGTCCCCAGTTTAATACTGTCGGTAAATCCGGTTGAAGCATTCTGGCGGTTATTCAAAAAACTCAGCATCGGATAATCCGTACGCGGCAGAATCAAAAAAAGAAACGCCGCAGCCGGTATAGAAATAATCATAATCAATGTGATGGGCTTTAAAATGGAAACAAAGAAAGATTTATTCATGACAAAAGTTTCGTCCTCAACCATAACAGTCAAAAGAACCATTTGCAGAATAATGAGCAGCACCTCAGCTAAAAGATATATGAGAAAGACCATACTCAAATTTAACAGGGAAAGACCGGCCAGAATAAAAACAGCCATCAGGGATATCTGCATATAATCCCTGTATTGTTTCCTTTCCATTAATTTCAGCCCCATCAGCACAATGAGGGCATTGATAAAAATGACATTCATATTTTCAATACTGAAATTGAGAAATGCTGCGAGTAAAACAATCGCCCCCAAAGAGTTAGCCAAAAAACGCGGCAAATAAAAATCATAACCCTTTATTCCCAGAAAATTTACAATAATCACCCCGGCAATAAAAATAAGAACAAAAGGGTTCATATACTCTGCTACGGCAGCAAAGCAGATAATACTTATAAGAATTGTGTTGATTTTTATCAGATTATTTATTTTCATCATATAAAGCCAGATATCTGAGCAGATTAAGTTTGTGCCCGTGTGTCATATCGGGGGGAAAATAATCATTGTACGTTTTAAGCCCAACAGGAATATCTTTTTTAATCAAGTCAATAATATCATAAGCCGCAGCGGAAATTTCAGACTCTGATACAAAATCCAGCCCGCTCATATCGATAACTACAGGGGCGGTAAGTCCTCCGCTAAAATTTTTTGCTTTCAACTCATCACTTTTTGCAAAATGTTTCCAGTGAATTAGCCGCAAGCTGTCACCATACTCATAGTTTCTTATACTGCTGAGTTCTTCAGAAGCATAATTATCTTTTGCAGCAGTCCCTTCAGTCTCATTGAGCGAATAACTTCTTGCACTTTCATTTGATTTCACAGGTTTTGGGAAAACCACTGCTTCACTGTTAACGGGAATTCTTTTACACCTTACAAAAAAATTAAACGGGAACCTTGAATAAAGGACTATCTCTTTAATGCGGTTAACACCTCTTTTCTGAAATATCAAATCCGTTTTACCCTCTTTGCTGCTTTGCCGCCCTATTCTACCGAAAAATATTTCACTTTCACAAAATTTCATTTTAAGCAGATACGAATCAAGGAATTTTTTTTCATTTTCCGCTTTCATTTTGACAATAAAGGCAGACTCAGCATAAATCTCGGCAGGCATTTTCAGGTTTATATTTATATTGTTTATATTTTTCTTGCCATAAAATCCGGAAATTGCCATCGCAGCCAAAAGAAAAGAAACTATAATAAAGATAAGATTATTGCCGGTATTAACAGCGGCAAATCCCAACACTATTGTAACTATAATATAGAACCACCCGGCTTTTGTAAAATAAACGGGTTTAAAATTCTTATTTTTTTTAAAAGAAAGTGTTTTCATACGGGCAGTCGAATTGAATCCAAAAGCGATTTCAAAATATCTGCTTTTTCATCATCAGGCAGCTGTTTTCTAAAAAGAACCCTGTGGGAAACAGTATGCCTGAAATAATCGGAAATGTCTTCCGGTATCACAAAATCTCTGTCATTAATAAAAGCACTGACTTTAGCCGCATTGAGAATCGAAAGCATAGCTCTCGTGGACAAACCTATCAAGAACTCACTGTTTTCTCTGGTAAGATTTGCAATTTCCAGCAGGTATTCATAGATTTTATCATCAACACTGACATTATTTTTTATGAAATTGATAAGATTAAGCACATTTTCAGAGCTTAGTACCGGTTCTGATTTATTAATTCCTCCCCTGCTGCTCCCGCCTTTTAGAATTTCAAGTTCTCTATCCCTTGAAGGGTATCCGATACTTATTTTCATCAAAAATCTGTCCAGTTGTGATTCCGGCAGAGGAAACGTTCCGTGTTGTTCGGATGGATTTTGTGTTGCTATCACGAAAAACGGTATCGGCAGCTGATATGTTATACCTTCCACTGTGACCTGTTTTTCCCCCATAGATTCCAACAGAGCACTTTGAGTTTTAGGTGTTGCCCTGTTTATTTCATCCACTAGCACAATATTATTGAAAATCGGCCCCTTTCTAAATTCAAAAGACCTTTTGTCTTTATTAAAAATAGATAAACCGGTGATATCGGTTGGTAAAAGGTCGTTGGTACACTGTATTCTTCCGAAAGAAAGCCCCATTGATTTGGCAATGGCAAGAGCAAGGGTTGTCTTTCCCAGACCGGGTACATCCTCTATTAGGAGATGCCCTCTGCTGAGAAAAGTAATTAGCGTTAATTTTAAAGCCTTACCTTTGCCCTGCAGATATTTATCATAATATTCAAAAAGTTTGTCTATATCTTCTCTATAATTTTTCACTTTACTCTCCTGCATTATTTTAATTACTTAAACAATTAAATTCAATAATTTCTCGACATTTTTAATTATTAACTCAAGTTTCGCACTTTAAAAACATCATTTTTTCAATCGAAGTCTTTATGATTTCTTGCATTTCTTCCAACCTCTCCCAAAAAAGTGCAAATATTGACTCAACATCACCGATATAATCTTTAAAATA
>Ga0208153_100186_pt1 | contig 24075 bp, 19 predicted proteins | sample Wag42014_10_18_FD_187331 | JGI IMG/M metagenome (GOLD analysis project Ga0208153, IMG submission 187331) | Deep subsurface shale carbon reservoir microbial communities from Ohio, USA - Utica-2 Time Series 2014_10_18 (SPAdes) (version 2) ... | reverse complement strand
TTTGACGGGTTAGCGTATGTTGCTGCAAATTCCACATTCGATTTCAGCAGCGATAGTCTGAATTGAGCTGTAATTTTGCTTATTATGCAAGCAGAATATATAACTTCAAACAACTGTTTCAGCATCAACAAATATATTTTACAAGGTGTATTGTGCGCGGCGGAATGATTTTTTACAGAGCAAACAGGGAATTGAGCAAATTTTTTTATTTCCAGCCGTATTATGTGGTACAAGCCTGAGAAAAATGGGGTGATTCCAACATAACTTTTCTTGCAATTATACCTGAATAATGGTAAATAGCACGTCTTAAAAATATATTATCGGAGGATTTCAACATGGAAAAAACATTTGCAATAATCAAACCGGATGCCGTATCCAAAGGATACTCTGGCAAAATCATCGACAGGATAGAAAGCAATGGTTTTAAAATAGCTGCAATGAAAAAAATCCATATGGATAAAAAAACAGCCGAATCATTTTATGCTGTTCACAAAGAAAAGCCTTTTTTTGAAGCACTGACAACTTTTATGAGCAGCGGCCCTGCAGTTGTTATGATCCTGGAAAAGGAGAATGCCATAGCGGACTGGAGAAAACTGATGGGAGCCACAAACCCTGAAGATGCAGCAGAGGGGACTCTCAGAAAAGATTTTGGCAAAAATATTGACAATAATGCCGTACACGGTTCAGACGCACCAGAAACTGCTGATGCTGAAACACGCTTTTTCTTTGCAGACATAGAATGCGTATAGAACAGTAGAATATGAAATATAAAAGCACCCGCGGACAGGTAAAAAATCTACATTTTAAAGATGCTGTAATGATGGGACTATCTGAAGATGGCGGTCTGATTATACCTGAAAATATCCCCTCTGTTTGTCTGGACGAACTTAAAAGCTGTGCCGATGAAAGTTATGAAAGTTTAGCATTAAATATTATGCAAATGTTTATTGAGGACATCAGCAACAGTGATCTTAGCAACCTTGTAAACAATAGCTATACAACTTTTGAAGATAAAGACATAATCCCCGTGGTAAAGAAAGGCAACATCTACATTGCCGAATTATTTCACGGTCCTACTTACGCTTTCAAAGATGTAGCCCTTCAGTTTTTGGGCAACCTCTTCGAGTTTATTTTAAAAGAGTCAGATGAAAAGATGAACATATTGGGTGCCACCAGCGGGGATACTGGCAGCGCCGCCATATATGGAGTAAAAGGCAAAGAAAATATAAATATTTTCATACTACATCCTGCAGGTAAAGTAAGCGCTGTACAGGAAATGCAGATGACAACGGTTGATTCAAAAAATGTTTTTAATCTGTCTGTTAATGGTACTTTTGATGATTGCCAGTATATTGTAAAGGAATTATTCTCCGACCTTGATTTCAAAGCCCGATACAAGCTGGGGGCAGTAAACTCTATTAATTGGGCAAGAATACTTGCTCAAATAGTTTACTATTTTTATATATACTTTAAAGTAACCGGGGATGCTTTCGAGGGCAAAAAAATGCGCTTTGCTGTGCCCACAGGGAATTTTGGCAATATTCTGGCAGGATATTATGCAAAAATGATGGGGCTGCCCATAGATAAACTGATACTTGCCACAAATGAAAACAATATTTTATACCGACTTGTCCAAAACGGCGATTACAGTATTGAAAATGTTGTGGAAACATACAGTCCTTCTATGGATATACAGCTTTCGAGTAATCTGGAAAGATATTTATATTACCTTTTTGAAGAGAACCCGGACATACTGAATAAAAAAATGGATGAGCTTAAGAGAGAGAAACGAATTATTTTTTCAGAAAACCAAATCAAACAGGTTCAGAAGGATTTTATTTCCGCTTATACAACAAACAATGAAACATTGACCACAATCAGAGATTTTTACAAAGAAACAGGCTATATCCTTGATCCGCATACTGCCTGCGGAATAAACGCCATTAAAGTGTGTAGTGGGGACAAATATGTCACAGATATATGCCTGGCCACGGCACATCCGGCAAAATTCCCCGAAGCGGTTTCCAAAGCCATTGGTTTTATGCCGGAAGAACCCGCAGGCATTAAACAGCTAAAGCATTTAAAAAAGAACTCTATTGAGATTCAAAACGATACAACAAAAGTAAAAGAATTTATTGAGAATACATTGAGGGATTGATGGCTAAAACTCCCATCAAAGATTTTGATTTTTATCTCCCTGAAAATCTTATAGCACAGTACCCGGCAGCCAAAAGGGATGAATCACGCTTACTCGTTTATAATAGAAAATCAGGAGAGATAAAGGACAAAGTATTTAAAGACATAGTATCCGAAATTTCACCAAGTGACTTTATGGTCATTAATAATACAAAAGTGCTGAAAGCACGTCTGCACGGCAGAAAAAACACCGGCGGGAAGGTGGAAGTGTTAATAATAAACATAACAGGAGATTGCACCTGCGAAGCCATGACAAAAGGAAACATTAAAAACGGAGATAGAATCTTTTGTAACGATTATATAGGTACTGTTTTGGATATAAAAAGTAATGGTATGCGCGTCATTGAGTTTTCGGCAAATATTTTGGAAATTATGGAAAATATTGGTCATATGCCGCTGCCTCCCTATGTAAAAAGATTGGATGAGGAAATTGACAGAGAACGATATCAGACAGTTTATTCCAGCAGGCCAGGGTCAGTTGCTGCTCCAACAGCAGGCTTACATTTTACCAAAGAGCTTATGCAACAATTAAAATCCAACGGGGTTAGCATCGTGGAAATAACACTTAATGTTGGTGCCGGAACATTCAGGCCTGTCAAAGAGCCCTTTTTGGAAGACCATATTATGCATAGGGAATCATTCTCCATTTCAAAAAAAACCTTTGAACAAATAAATGAAATGAAGCAGAAGGGTAAAAAACTTGTTGCAGTAGGCACAACAACTTTGAGAGCACTGGAATCTTTATCTAATAATGGGCAATTAATTGATTACGGAAACAAAAGCACAGATATTTTTATCCGCCCGGGTTACAAATTTAATATAGTGGATAAGCTCATAACAAACTTTCACCTGCCTAAATCCACACTTTTTGTCCTAATGTCCGCTTTTTGCGGATTGAACGAAATAAAAAACGTTTACGAATACGCAGTAAAAAATCAATACCGTTTTTTCAGTTATGGCGATGCAATGCTTATTAAGTAACTGTAGGCTTAGAAAGAACTTATCAAAAAGAGGACAATTTGCTAAGCTTTAATCTGAAGTATGAAGACAGGGAAACAAAGGCACGTTCTGCAACGCTAAAAACAACACATGGCGTTGTGGAAACACCAATATTCATGCCTGTTGGCACTGTGGGTTCTGTTAAAACAATGACACCTCATGAGGTTGAAGAATGCGGTGCAAGTATAATTTTAGGCAACACATACCACCTTTATTTAAGACCGGGCATTGAAGTTCTCAAAAAATTTGGTGGACTGCACAACTTTATGTCATGGAATAAAAATATCCTAACTGACAGTGGAGGATTTCAGGTTTTCAGTCTCTCTGAATTAAGGGATATCTCAGAAGAAGGGGTTTATTTTAAATCCCATCTGGACGGCAAAAGGTTTTTTATGTCGCCGGAAATGTCAATGGATATTCAAAGATGTATAGGCTCAGACATAGTAATGGCATTTGACGAATGTGTCAGTTGTGATCTGGAAAGAAGTTACTTTGAAAAATCTGTAAATCTTACTACAAGCTGGGCAAAAAGATGTAAGGGTGTAGCTTTGGATAGTCATCAAAGTTTATTCGGTATAATTCAGGGTGGGATACACAAAGACCTCCGCAAAAGAAGCGCCGGGGAAATAACCGACATAGGTTTTGACGGATACGCTATTGGAGGATTAAGTGTTGGGGAAACAACCGCACAAATGTACGAAATCACTGACTATACTACAGATTATTTACCAAAAAACGCTCCCAGATATTTAATGGGAGTGGGCACTCCCGAAGATATTCTCAACTGTATAGGCAATGGAATAGATATGTTTGATTGTGTTATGCCCACAAGAAATGCCCGAAACGGCATGCTGTTCACTTCCAGAGGGAAACTGCATATAAAAAGAAAACAATGGGAGTTTTCCGATACACCCATTGACAGCGAGTGTCAATGCTATACATGCAGGAATTTTTCCAAAGGTTATTTGAGGCACCTTTATAAATCGGGTGAAATACTGGCACTCAGGTTAAATACTATTCATAATATCAATTTTTATCTTTCTCTTGTAAAAGGTGCAAGAAATGCTATAAAAAAGGGATGTTTTACAACGTTTAAAAAGGAAATGACAGAAAAAATGACAATAGGAGGAGACAATGTTTGAATCTATCGCTTATGCCGCAGGTGCGCCTGCAGGAGGTAATCCCATTGGTGCTTTTTTACCATTAATCTTGATTTTTGTAATCTTTTATTTTTTGTTGATAAGGCCTCAGCAAAAAAGGCAGAAGAAACATCAGGAAATGCTGGCTGCGCTGAAAGCAGGAGATGAAATTATTACTTCAGGCGGCATCCACGGAAAAATTGACAAAGTACTGGACGAACAAACGTTCCTTGTGGAAATTGCCAACGGTGTAAAAGTTACACTTTCCAGAAGTGCAGTAGCTACAAAAATGAACCAAAGTGAGGGCAAGGGGGAACAGTAATAATGAAATATAAAGCTCGCTGGATCACAATTATTATAGTCCTGGGTATTGGCCTGTTCTATACCTTTCCACTTAACAGGATAAACCTGGGGCTTGATCTGCAAGGGGGTATGCACGTGCTGCTGGGCGTGGATACTGAAGCAGCAGTGGATGCAAAGCTTGATACATTAACAAATCAGCTCAGGAAAGAATTGCGCGCCCAAAACATAAAATATACCTATATACAAAAAACAGGCGACAAGCGAATAAGTATTGCCATGGAAGATGCCGGAGATCTGGCAAAAGTCAGAAATATTATTGAAAACAATTATCCCATATTAGAAGAGGTGGGGCTTGGAGAGGCTAAAGAAGTAGTTACTTTAGGATTAAAAAAAGAGGAAGTAGGTCAAATCGAAGACTATGCTGTTGAACAGGCTGCTCAGGTTATTCGAAACAGAGTTGACCAGTTTGGAGTCAGCGAACCCTTAATTCAGAGACAGGGTGAAAAAAATGTATTGGTTCAGCTTCCTGGCATAACGGAGCCTGAGCGTGCTATTGATTTAATTGGAAAAACTGCACAACTTAAATTTCATCTCGTTAACGAAAATGTTTCAGAACAGGATATAGAACGGGGAAATATTCCATTCGGGTCCAAAATTTTATATCAGAAACACCAGGATTCTTCCGGCAATGTAACACATGAAATCCCCTATGTAGTAAAAAAGGAAGCCCTTCTTACAGGAGACTATTTGGTTGATGCGGAAGTGAGGATTTCTTCACAGTTTAACCAACCTTACGTTTGGATAAAGTTTGACTCAGCCGGAAGCAAATTATTTGAAGAAATTACTGCCCAAAATATAGGCAAGCGCTTTGCAATAGTTTTGGATGGTAATGTATACTCTGCACCTGTTATCAGAGAAAGAATAGCTGGCGGAGAAGCACAGATATCAGGCAATTTCACTATGCAGGAAGCCAGAGATCTTGCTATTGTTCTCAGAGCAGGAAGCCTGCCGGCTCCGGTGAAAATTCTCGAAAACAGAACAGTAGGACCGTCTCTGGGAAAAATTTCCATACAAAAAGGTTTTAAAGCTGCTATTATCGGTGTTGTATTAGTGGCCGCTTTTATTCTGGTATATTACAGATTATCGGGTATCATTGCAGATATAGCTTTACTGGCAAACTTTATTTTGATACTTGGCTTTATGAACTTTTTGGAAGCCACCCTTACATTGCCCGGAATTGCAGGCTTAATATTAATAGTGGGAATGTCTGTAGATGCCAACGTTTTGATTTATGAAAGGATAAGAGAAGAATTACGACAGGGAAGGACACCTATTAACGCGATTGAGTCGGGATACGAAAAAGCAATGTCAACAATAATGGATGCTAATATAACGACATTTATTGCGGCAATTGTTCTTTTCCAATTTGGAACAGGACCCATAAAAGGTTTTGCCGTAACGTTGAGTATTGGTATTCTGGCTTCATTGTTTACAGCTATCTTTGTAACACGAACAATTTTTCTCACAATTTTTGCCGGCAAATCGAAAACAAGCATTAGTATCTAAAGGAGTGGTGAATGTTTGAAATTATAAAGCAAAATACAAAAATAGATTTCCTTTCCAGAGCAAAAATATTTTTTGCGATTTCCGGTATTTTTGTAATACTGAGTATTGTTCTTATTTTTACCAAAGGATTTAATTATGGAATAGATTTTGCCGGCGGAACGTTGGTTCAGGCAAAATTTGAAAAAGCTCCTGAGCTTACAAAAATCAGAAACGCTGTTGGCCAGGAAGTAGGTGAAGTGGTAATCCAGAATTTCGGTAATGATAGGGAAGTTTTGATCAGGGTGGAAAAAGCAAGTGGTAATTTACAGGAAATTTCTGATAATATACGTTTGACCTTGACTGACACATTTGGTACAGAAGCTTTTGACATAGTCAGGGTGGAACAGGTGGGTCCGCAAGTAGGTGCCCAACTAAAAAATAAAGCTACGTTAGCAATTGTTTACGCCCTGATTGGAATTCTTATTTATGTTTCACTGCGTTTTGAATTTACATACTCAGTGGGTGCCGTTATTGCAATTTTTCACGACGTTCTTATTACTTTGGGGATTTTCAGTTTTCTCGGAATGGAGATAAATCTACCCATTGTGGCTGCAGCTTTGACTATTGTTGGCTATTCGTTAAACGACACGATAGTTGTTTTCGACCGAATCAGGGAAAAGCTTAAAGCGGCATCGGACAAAGCTGTCTTAAAAGACATTATGAATAAAAGTATCAACGAAACCCTCACCAGAACCCTTTTAACATCAGGAACAACTTTGTTAGCTGTACTTTCCTTGTACCTTTTTGGTGGAGAAGTAATAAAAGGTTTTGCCTTCGCTCTTCTTATAGGGGTTATAATCGGTACTTACTCTTCCATTGGGGTGGCAACGTCAATGGTGTTTGCCTACAAACAGTACAAAATCAGTAAATAGCGCATTACCTGTAAACTCAGGATAGCGGAAACCCTTTTCGCTATCCTGATTCTTTATACTAAATAGAGACCTTTGCATAATTCCATAATTGTCACCCTGAACTTGTTTCAGGGTCTCATAACTTACTGATATAATTAGATGCTGAAATAAATTCAGCATGACTAAATAGAGTTGTGCAAAGGTCTCAAATAACCTTTTCCAGTTCCTTTTTAATTTTGTTTATTTCTTTTGTATCGGTTATTTTTTTATTGTTTTCATCCATAATATAAAAGGAATCCACTACACGGTCCACATCAGTGGATATTTTTGCCTTCACAACACTGATGTTTAATTTTTCAAAAACCGACAGCAGATTGTACAAAAGCCCCAGTTTATCTTCTGTGTATACATCCACTACAGTATAAGTTGAAGAAATATCATTATCAAACTCTATCTTGGAAGGCACAGGAGTGACCGATCTCTGTCTGGTAAAGAAATTTCTTTTACTCTTAATTTCCAACAGACTTTCAATATCCAGCTGATGATCTATAGCTTTCTTGATGGTTTTCTCCACTTCAGCTGACTTTTCGTCAATAAAATCAGTATGCTCTTTTTCATTGGATACCTGAATAGTATCTATAGCAATATTATTGCTGAAGGTATTTATCTGGGCACCCAGAATATTAAATTCATATAAGGAGAAAACCCCTGCTAACTTTCTTAGCAAGCCTATAAAGTCGTAAGTGCAAATGGTAAACTCGACACATTTCAAGTCATCTCTTTTTTCAGAAAAAATAATTACATTATTTACCGCACTCAATTTTTGAATCATCCCAAGATGTCTGTAGATATGCTTTAATTTATTGGAATAAACATATTCATCATCCATAGATTCCAGCGCATAGGCGACGAAATCCTTATCATCATAGCGTTCGGTGATTTTTATGCGTTTTCTTTCTACAATTTTTTTAAACTCACGTGTTAGGTTTTCAGCCGAAAGTGCACCAATGGCTTTCTCATATAGTTCTGTGAGCAGCATATTTTTCCACTCGTTAAAAACCTGCCCACCTACTGCGTTGGTATCCGCATAAGTTAGAAGATAAAGGAGTTTAATATCCTCTGGATCATCGAAATAATTTATAAAATGATTAATAATATCGATATCATGCAAATCCCTTCGCTGGGAAATATGACTCATTAGCAAATGATGCCTTACCAGTGCAACAATGGTGTCAGTTTCATCCAGGTTAAGTCCTATTCTACGGCAGATATTAACTGCCATCCTGGCGCCTATTTCCGAATGATTTTTTCCTTGTCCTTTACCAATATCGTGCAAAATTATAGCCAGACCGAGCAACTCGTGCCGTTTCAAACTTCTGTAAACTTCCTGGTATTTCCTGTATCTAACAGGCAAAGCCTGCGATAGGTTATCAATAAACTGCAACGCAATAATGGTATGCTCATCCACCGTATAGTGATGGTACATGTCAAATTGTGCCTTGCACACTATTTGTTCAAATTCAGGAATAAACCTGAAAAACACACCGGCATGGATAAGTTTTTTCACAGTTTTGGCTGAATCAGGGAAATTGCTTATAAGTTTCAGGAAATATCTTCCATATTTTTTTATATAATTTTCGTCTATTAAGTACAGATTCTCCTCTATTAACTGCAATGTAAGGTCTGAAAATTTAAGTCCCTTGGAAGAAGCTATGGAAAAAATTTTCAACAGTTTAAAAGGATTTTTTTTAAAAATATCCTTATCTGAAACACTTAAATAGCGGTTGTATTTATAAAAGCCGTATCCAAGAGAGACAGCACTGTTGACACCGTTTTTATTTTTATCGGTAATTTTTGCTATTGTGGCGCCCATCACTTTTTCAGTTATCTCCGATATATTTCTTGCAGCAAGATAGTAATCTTTTAAAAATTTCTCCACAGCCATGACATTCGATGTGGATGTGTAGCCAAGTCTTTTGGCAATCTCCTGCTGTGCCTCTAAATTCAGGACATCGTATTTTCTGCTGTGAAAATACTGCAATTCACATCTGATCCTCAAAATAAATTCCGCACCTGATCTGAGTGCTAAATAATCTTTTTCAGTAACAATATGTTGCTTTATAAGATTGTCTATATCAGGGTTACCAAAAAGTGTTTTGGTGATCCAGTAAATAGTGTTCAAATCCCTTATACCACCGCGACCTTCTTTTATGTTTGGCTCCAGCCTGTAAATAGAATCCCTGAATTTCCATGATCGTCGTCGAACCTCAGAAATTTTGAGTATAAGAAATTCTTTTTTCCCTCTTCCTATAACTTTCGAATTCAGTATATGTCTGAACTCTTCAAAAAGTTTGCTGTCACCCATAATAAATCTATTATCCATAAAAGAGGTTTTCACTATTTCATCTTCAAAAGCAGATTGCTCTATCTCCCCCAAGGCTTTTATCTGAATTCCCGGCTGTAACCCCATATCCCACATAGTTGTACTAAAATTTTTGAGGAAGGATTCCTGATTTTTGTTTAAATCATATTTATGAAGTATCAGCAAATCTATGTCAGAATAAGGGGCCATTTCTCTACGGGCATACCCCCCGAGAGCAATAAGAACAAGATCATCTCCGCTAAACCCGGAAAGATTGGCAATGTTGGAAACCGTTTCGTCAGCAAGGTCAGTCAACTGTTTCAATAACTTAAATGAACTTTTAAATTCATGACGAAGGGCTTTTACTTCTTCCCATTTATCCCAGTATATGGATTTCAGTTCTGAAATATTATTCATTAGAAATTAATTATTGTAGACAAAATTCTCAAAGTAAACATCTTCAATATTTACCTCGCCGTAAATGCTTGCAAGTTCGTTTTTTATTGTGTTTTTTAAATATTCTTTACCCTTAGCGGATTTCACATCAGAAACAGAAAAGGATGATATCACATTTCTTACTATAGCCACAGTAGAATCCTTTTTTCTATACAACATGTTTTTAGTATAAGAATCTGCAGCAACAATAGTCAAATCTAATTTAAAGTATTGATCTTTACCGGGGGTATTGGCACTTACCACCAAATCCCTGATGGTAACATAATGAGTCCCTCCTTCTGAATATTTTTCAAAAGTATGTCTTTTCAAAAGATCGGTTTCCTCTTTGACAGAATCCCCCTCATATATATTTCCTGACAAATCTATATTGAATTTGTGAACAAGAGCAATCGCTGTGAGTATAATAATTAGTAACAAAAAAAGAAAAAGTAGCACAACCTGATATTTTTTCATAATAAAACCTTACACTATAAAAATAAAAATTTCATTAAAAAAATACTTCACTTTTACTCTAAGAACATATATCTTTTTTGGCAAGAAAAAAGCGCCTTTTAAAGGCGCTCTTTCTTTTTTTTATGTGGAACCTACAGGGGATAATAAATAAGATAGTCAATGAAGACAAAAGTTCAATACAATAAAATGACAAAAAGAATTTATTTTTATACCTTCGGTTGTAAAGTAAATCAAGTGGAAATAGACCACCTGAAAAAAAAGGCATTAAGTGCCGGGTATATCATATCGGGGGGTTTAAACAACGCCGATATAGTTGTTATTAACTCCTGCACCGTCACCGATAAGGCCGACAAAAAATACCACAGTTTCATTCGTAAAATAAAGAAAAACTATCCCGATATTACCATTGTAACCACCGGCTGTCTGCCTGCAATCGATAAAAATATAGAAGATTCGGACATTATAGTTCCCAATGAGCAAAAGGAAAATCTCTTTTACTATATCAATACTAAAGACAGCGGCAAGCATGCTGACAACACTTTGATAAACGAAAAAAATGCCGTCGGCTCCTCCAGCAAAACCAGGGCGTTCATAAAGATACAGGATGGATGTGATTCCTATTGTTCATATTGTATAATCCCTTTTGCCAGAGGAAATTCGAGGAGCAGAGATCTTCAGAGCATAAAGGCCGAGTTTGAAGAAAAACTGAGAGAAGGTTATAAAGAAATAGTGCTTGTGGGAATTCACATAGGCAATTACGGAAAAGATACAAACGTCAGCTTTTCAGACCTGGTTGAAGAGCTGGTAAATATTCCGGGGGACTTTCGTATCCGACTATCATCGATTGAGGTGTGCGAAATTGACGATAAACTCATTGAGATTTTTGAAAGATATCCGCGTAAAATATGCCGCCATTTTCACATACCAATACAGTCTGCAACAGATAAAATATTATCTTTTATGAACAGAAATTATACCGTTTACGAATTTACTCAGACTATTAAAAAAATACGCAGCAGGCTGGGGGACGTAAATATAGGAACCGATGTAATAGTTGGCTTTCCTTCTGAAACGAAGGAAGATTTTGAGCATACTGTCAATAATCTTTATCACATGAATTTCGGTTATATCCATGTTTTCCCCTATTCTGAGAGAAAAGGGACAAAGGCTGCCGAAATGAAAGATGCAGTACCTGTGAAAATAAGAAAGGAGCGTGCAAAGTTTTTGAGAGACGTGAGCGAAGATTTGAAATTTTCCTATTCAAAGGAGTATTTTGGTCAAAAAGTGCGAGTACTTGTGGAATCGGACGGGAAAGGTTTGACAGACAGTTATTTGACAGTTAACTTGTTGAATCATGCTGAAAAAAACACTTTTGTTATCGCCCATATTATAGGCATTAATATAGATGGATCTTTAATGGGGAAGGTGAGTTATGACCAATAAAATAGTCGTTGTGGGCGGGGTTGCAGCCGGAGCAACAGCAGCCGCAAAAGCCAGACGTACAGACGAAAATGCTGAAATTACATTAATTGAGAAAGGAAATTATATTTCATATGCCAACTGCGGTCTCCCTTACCACGTAGGTGGTATAATTACAGAAAGGGATAAACTCCTTTTGCATACACCGGAATCTTTCGGGCAGCGTTTTAATGCAAAGGTTTTGATAAATACTGAAGCTGTTGAAATAGACACTGAAAAGAAACGAATAAAAACACTCTCTCATGGAGAAGCAAACAATATCGATTACGACAAGCTGATTCTGGCAAACGGAGCGACACCTATAATCCCCCCTGTAAAAGGCTTAGATCAATCAGAATTTTTTATGCTCCGTACTGTTACTCAAATGGATGATATAATAGAAAAAATAAAAGCAAATAACCCCAAAAAGGCAGTCATAATAGGCGGCGGATATATCGGCGTGGAAACGGCTGAGGCGCTAAAAAACTGCAACCTTGATGTAACCGTCATTGAAGCGCTCCCTTATATTTTGCCCGGTTTTGAACCTGAAGCAGCATTGAAAATAGCAGAAACGATGAAAACGTCAGGCATTAACATTGTTACAGGGAAAAAGGCAACGGAGTGCATTAACAGTAACGGCAGGCAGTTTATAAAACTGGATGACGGCACAGAGTTTGAAGCTGACCTTCTGATAGTTTCCACAGGTGTAAAGCCGGATATCAAACTGGCTGAAACAGCAGGAATAGAAATCGGAGAACTGGGTGGTATAAAAGTCAACGAAAAAATGGAAACATCGATACAGGATATTTATGCCGCCGGTGATGTAGTGGAAAAGAAAAATATCATAACGGGCAAAAACTGTCTTCTCCCCTTAGCTGTTCCGGCAAACAAAGAAGGCAGAGCAGCCGGATGCAATGCAGCCGGGGGGCAGCTGGAATTTAGTGGCGTTATCGGGACAAGTGTCGTAAGCTTCGAAGATGCATGTGTGGCCAGAACGGGTTTAACTTATGAAGGAGCAAAGCATCACGGCTTTAACCCCGATTTTATATATGTTGAAAACAGTGATCACGCAGAATACTATCCCAACGGAAATTTTATTTTTCTGAAACTGATTTTTGACAAAGACTCCGGGAAAATTTTGGGAGCTTCTGCTTCCGGAACCACAGGAGTAACCAGACGGATTGATGTGATTTCAACGGCCATTTATGCCGGTCTTAAGGTGACCGATCTGGAACATCTGGAATTCTGTTACTCTCCTCCCCACGGCTCAGCTAAAGATATAATCAATATGTCCGGTTATGTCGCTTCAAATGAACTCAGGAAAACCGGATACGGTGTATCACCGCAAGAATTTTTGGAAATTTACAATAATAAACATGAAAGTATAAAAATACTGGATGTGAGAACTCCTGCTGAATACAGGCAGTATCACCATGAAAATTCAGAAAACATCCCTCTGCAAAATCTGAGAGATAATTTGAAAAACCTGGACAAAACAAAAGTAATATATGTATATTGTGCTATGGGTTTCAGGGGGTATATGGCAGCTAAAATCTTACGTTATAACGGATTTAAAGCGTATAATATATTGGGTGGATTTGAAGCGGTAAAGCGATTTAAAAAGTTATGATAAACCGGAGGAAAAGATGGACGTTGTTTTAAAGACCGATTTTACTGATCTCGAGCTTGCGGCAAGGGGTAAAGTACGTGACATTTATGATTTAGGCAATAAACTATTGATAGTAACTACAGACAGAATTTCTGCATTTGATGTAATACTTCCCACAGGTATTCCTAACAAAGGGTATGTCTTGACTCAGCTTTCGAAATTCTGGTTTGAGCAGACAAAATCAATCGTTAAAAACCATCTTATTACCACCGATGTTAATGAAATGCCCGAAGAATGCCGTAAATATGCCGATATCCTAAACGGGCGGAGCATGTTGGTGGAAAAAGCCGATCCTTTTCCGGTGGAATGCGTAGTCAGGGGTTATATCACAGGCTCCGGCTGGAAAGATTATCTGAAAACCGGAAAAGTCTGCGGAATCAAGCTGCCAGATAATCTCAAAGAATCCCAGAAGCTTGAACCTCCGATATTCACCCCCGCAACGAAAGCGGAAATTGGTGATCACGACGAAAATATCAGCTTTGAAAAAATGGTGGAAATAGTGGGTAAAGATAATGCAGAAGAACTTAAGGAGTTAACAATATCCATCTATGAATTTGCGAGGGATCTCGCCCTAAAGAAAGGTATTATAATTGCAGACACAAAGATGGAGTTTGGAATTAAAAACGGTGAAATTATACTTATAGATGAGGTATTAACCCCGGATTCTTCCAGATTCTGGTATGAAGGAGAATATGAAGTGGGCAAACCGCAAAACAGTATGGATAAACAGTTTGTACGAAACTATCTCGAAACACTCAACTGGGATAAAAAGGCACCGGGGCCGGAGCTCCCTCAGGATATTGTTAGCAAAACTTCTGAAAAATATATGGAAATTTTAAATATTTTTAACAGATAAAGAAAACAGTTATTTTTATCCCGCCCTTAATCTTTGATTAAGGGCGGGGCACCAATAACCAACACATCATTCAAGACCTTTGAATAATATATTCTTGAGACCTTTGCACAGCTTTATTTAGTCATGCTGTAGCAGCAACTAAAGTTGCTAAATTGGATGTTTAACAACATATTTACCAGTCTAAACGACTGGTGCTAGACGAAGTCAATTATTTATTTCAGCATCTAATTATATCAGTAAGTTATGAGACCCTGAAACAAGTTCAGGGTGACAATTATGGGGTTATGCAAAGGTCTCTTCTCATAAATTATTTTAGTTGAGGTGCGAAGTATGTCATTTCGACGAGTTGGCGAAAGACATCGAGGAGAAATCTCAGGCGTTATTTAGCAATGAGACCTCTCGGCTGCGCTCGAGGTGACAAGTACCTAAATGTCATTTCGAACGAAGTGAGAAATCTCTACCATATGAAGCAATATAATAAACAGATATGCAATTGTGATTATAAACTACTCTCTGTTTCTTTACCTCCCTACCTCACTAACTCCCCATTTTACTATTTCACCCAAGACGTCCTGATAGCTGCTTTTCACTCTTACTCACAACCGTCACATCCAGGCTTCTGCCACGGCCAATCAATATCTTAATAATAACAAAATACAATACAAGAAACACAAGCGAGATAACAGCCGTATAAATATCCTTATCAAAAACCGCTGTGCTTATCCCCGCCACCACAAGAAGCAGCAAAATAGGAATAACATAAACCACCATTACCGACTTAAAGAGACTTTTGGCAGAGATGGATATAACCACTTCATCACCAACTTCTGCATTTACACTGTTATACAATACAAAATACTTCTTATTTGACAGCTCCTCTCCGCCGCAGCAGCTGCTTGCAATAGAACAGGATGCACATGCATTCATGGGCACAATTTCAACTTTAATAAAGTTATTTCCCTGTTTCTCAACTACTTTAGCGGTGTGAGTGTAGCTGTTTGACATAAATTTTGTCTCCTATCAATTTATCGACAGCAAAACGGCTGTGGTATACCTCAAATATTATAGTAGGTTTTTTACGTCTGACAATCACTTCCACTCCCGGCAGTATGCCCATGGAACAAAGTTTACGCAATATTGCCGGATCATCTTTATCGATACTTTCTACAATATATTTATCACCAATCGTGGCTTCCATAAGTCTCATCCTGCCTGAATCAGCGGTACTCTCAAAGCCGCCTTTTCGATTTCTATTTCTCATTCTCATTCTTTTTTTCAAGCCATACCCCAGAATAATAAAATTTGGTTAAGAATCGTTCCCACCAGGAATGCAAAGGGTATCACTGCCAAAAAAATCATAACTGCGGTTTTTGTCCCCCGCTCTTTGATCATGACGGAAAACTGTGCAATACACGGTACGAACAGAGTCAATATCACTGTAGCCACAGTCAATTCTCTCAATGTCATTACATCAGTCAGATCATACATCCCGGCTGCACCGAAATCCCTTCTGAAAAAACCGTATAAAAATATTTCACCCATTTTATCCGGCAATCCTGCCCAGTTCGCCGGATAAGCCAGTAATCCCGTCAGTAATTCAAAAATTTTGGTAATTTTGCCCACCCAAATCAGAATACTGGCGTAAACAAAGATAGGAATTACCTCCAAAGCATACCATTTGAGCCGGTTAAATGTCTTTGCCAGCACATTACCGATTTTCGGCCACCTTATAGGTGGAATCTCCATAAAAAATGTGGCTGGCTCTCCTTTTGTATATCTATTCAGAACAAAACCTGCAAATATAAAAACAATAAGTATCGTAACAAACCATATAGCCAGAGCAGTAAACGATACTCCGAGAATCCCCAATATTACACCGAGCTGTGCTGAACACGGGATGGTAAGAGCCAGAAGAAAAGTAACGACAAAACGTTCTCTTTTCGTTTCCAGTGTACGGGTCACAATGGTGGCCATTGTACCGCACCCCAAACCGAGAATAAGAGGAATAACGGACCGTCCTGAAAGGCCTATCTTCTTAAACATTCTGTCGAGCGACATTGACAGCCTGACAAGATAACCTGAATCCTCAATAACCGAGAAAAGCAGAAAAAACGTTGACACAACGGGCAGAACAATTGCTATAGCATACCTGAGTCCCAGTGTAATAATGCCGTATTCGCCGGCAAACAGGTTAAAAAATATCGTATCACCCAAAATACTTCGAAAGAAGCTATTCACGGAAGGATTTATGTAATTTTCAAATATGTTGACCTCAATAAAATCCACAAGAAAACCCGCTCCGAACTGCCCGACAAACTTGTAAAATCCATAATAAAGAATTATTGCCACAATAATAAGACTGAACACCGGGTGGAACGTAACTTTATCAGCAAAACTCTGAAAAGAGTTCTTTTGCTTCTTAGTACTATTTTTGATGTGCTCTTTTATAATTGATGATGCCAGATTATGCAAAACATGCGAAATGGATAAGCTTATTTCTGCAGCATCTTCCTCACCGACAATCTTTTTGATTTTATTAAATTCTGGCTCATTTTTTATATGCGTTAAAATATCGCTGTCATTCTGTAAAGCCAGTAGCGCTATACTTCTTTTCGAAATTGCGTACTCACCTTTCAGAAGAGACTGAATCCCCGCAATTTTTTCTTCCAGTTTTTCTCCGTAATTAACATTCAGTTTTTCGTACGTATACCGGCCTTCAGCAACACTGGTAATCCGTGAAATAAGATTACTGACACCTTCGCCTTTAATTGCAACAGTCTCCACAACAGGGATACCCAAATCATGCTCAAGGTGAGAAATCTGAATATCCATCCCGCGATTTTTCAACTCATCAAACATATTCAATACGAGTATCACAGGCAGATCTGCCTCTATCAGCTGCAATGTCAGAGGAAGCATCCGTTCAATATTCTTTGCATCCACCACATGTACAACAGCATCAGGATGCTCATCCAAAATTATCTGCTTTGTGACCTTTTCCTCTTCCGTTATCGTCATCATATTGTAAAATCCCGGTGTATCTATAATCTCCACTTCATGATGTTCCCCGATACTCATTTTACCTGAGGTTATGCTCACCGTTGTGCCGGGATAATTGGATACAGAAGCATATTTACCAGTTAGTTTATAAAAGAGGGCACTCTTTCCCACATTGGGGTTGCCCACAAGAAGTATTTTGTACATACTGTTATCTGACATTTCCGCTCCTCTTTCAACAACACAAGTTTCACAATTACTTAATAAAATGCGAAACTTGAAATATCAAACTGAAAGTTAGATGTTGCTAACAAAATTGTCAACACTTTTATTTCAAAATTATTTAATTAAATATCATTATTATCATACATGTGATATAATTGATAAGTATTTGTGCCAGTTTATTGTTGACAAAAGGAAAAATAAGAATTAGAGAATTTAAACAAGATTTTTATAAAATCAAAAAAGTGTTATATTTTTTTAGTCGATTTTAAAAGGAGATTACAATGCCATATAAAACAAATGTAAAACCAGTACAATCTGTACAACATGCACTGGAGCTTTTCGAAGTATTCAGGACATCTGAAAAAAAGGAAGAGTTCGGGGTAACTGAATTAAGCAAAACTCTCGGACTTCATAAAAATAACGTTTTCAGGCTTTTGGCTACGCTGGAATCCAGAGGTTACATAGAGCAAAATTTGAATACTGAAAACTACAGGCTGGGTATAGGAATTTTCAACCTGGGACAAAAATTTATAAACAAGCTGGGTATATTAAAGCTTTCAAAACCTTTTATGGAAAAAATCGTAGAAAAAATCAATGAATCGGTATACATAGGAATTCTCAGAGAAGGCAGCGTAATATATCTGGATATTGTGGAAGCACCGCAAACTGTTAGAATTGTTTCCCGAGTTGGCAGAGATGTCCCTGCTTACTGCACAGCTATAGGAAAAGTTCAGCTGGCATATGCTTCCGAAGAGGAAATTAACAAAATTTATATGGGCGCCAGGCTGAGAAAATATACAGAAAATACCATTACATCTCTTCCTGTATTAAAATCTCACTTGAGAAAAATAGGTGAAGTAGATTATGCCATTGATAATGAAGAATTTGAAGAAGAAGTAAGATGCATTGCTGTTCCGGTAAAGGACTATCTTGGGGTTCCGGTTTCAGCATTAAGCGCCAGCGGACCTGCATCCAGAATGACAGACAAAAAAATGTACGATGAGATTTTACCTGTCCTCAGAAAATATGCTAAGGAAATTTCAAAGAGACTGGGTTATCAGGGATAAACATATTTTTTTATATTATCCAGCTCACTGATGAGGGAAATACCGGCAACACCGTAAAATCCCTTTCCCTGCAACAAACCTATATTATTAGAGTTTACACCGCCCAGGGCATAAATTTTTTTTCGTGTCCGGCTTACATTCACAGCGCCCAGCGGCTTGACTTCAAACTCTTTTTTTGTTTGAAAAACAGGGCTTAACGTATAATAATTCGCATACACACTATATATTTCCTCCAGACTATGGGCTGAATACCCGATATCCAGTTCAGGAAAATTTTGTTTCACTTTATCCGGCGGATAACAATGTGAATTCAGATGAACGCCGTCAAAAAAACATATCGTGGCAATATCCGGGCGCTCAGACAGTATAAGATAACTTTCCGGCAAAAATTTTCTGAGGTGCAAGGCTATTTCATAGATTAACTTTGTATCCCTGTTTTTGATTCTGAGCCAAATTTTCACATTAAAAGAGGCTGCATATTCCGCAGTTTCCCATAATGAATCGTAGAAAACATCATAGTCAAGAACTGCAATTACAGATTTCATAGGTATCTTTCAAATATTCTGTTATATGTTGATCTGACAGTTTTTCTGACTGCTTCATACTCTTTGAAAAGTTTTTCGTATCCATTTTCTTTAAAACCAAAAAAAGTACTTATATGACTAAGCACATTTTTATCTTTTGGAAGTCTTGAAGAAGAGGTATTTTGATAAGCTCTAATCAAGTTTTCCAGATTTCTGTAAAAAAGATAGCAATTATGCAAAGCGTAAAAATCACGGTTTGAAAGTAGGTTTAGTTTCTTTAATGAATGCAGTGCATCATGGGTATTCGTCACCCGAATTTCATCGTATTCACATCCAAAAACCAATTGCAACATTTGTACAACAAATTCAATATCTACTATACCGCCAAAACCTGCTTTTATATCATAAAAGCTCAGCCCCGTCCCTTTTTCTTTTTCAATCCGCTGTCTCATTTCATGTATATCATAAATTTCTTTTTTGGTTATACTTCTATCAAAAAGGTTTTTGGTTCTGATTTCATCAAAACGGGTTCTTAAACCTCTGGCAGAAGTGTAGATCACATCGGCTCTCAGCATGGATTGTTTTTCCCAGGTCATTGCTTTTTCCCGTTGATAATTTTCAAAAGATTTCAGTGAAGTTACAAGTGTACCGCTGGCCCCGCTGGGACGGAGTCTCATATCTATTTTGTAGAGCTGACCGAAAACCGTTATGGTGGATAAAAAAGAAATCACCTTCTGGACAAGTTTTGAATAATAAACCTTATTGCTGACACTGTTGGAAGATAAAGTTTCGCCATCTTCTTCATAAAGAACTATCATATCAAGATCGGTTCCCAGACTCATCTCCTCGCTGCCAAGTTTCCCCATCCCTATTACAGCATAACCGCAGTCTCCTTTCTCAGGATTCTTAGGCTTGCCAAATCTCTTTGTAAGTCTTTTTCCCTCCCTAATAAAAGCCAGCCTTACAGTCGCTTTAGCCAGCTTGCTGAGGGATCTGTTAAATTGTATCACATTGATATCTTTGTTAATATATGCATAGCTTATGTTAAATAACAATTCCTGATGTTTTTTTCTGATACTGTCATATTCGTATTCTTCATCATCGTCTATATCCTCAATATTTTTGTACAATATTTCGAATAATTCATCCTCTTTATAAAAAGGATTTTTTGGATCGTAAATATAATCCAATATATTATTGTTTTTAATGATAATATTGGAGAGATAAGGGCTGATTGAAAAGATAGTGGTAATTTTGCTTAAAATCTTCGGCATTTCACAAAATATATCAAAAAAGAAATGAATAGTGTTATTCGTGGAAAAAAATTTTTCAAAATAGCCAAGTGTAGTTAAAGGATTGGGAGTTGTCTTTACTTCGTTTATCACCAGGCTGAGTAGCCTTGCCAGAATCTGGGTTTCTGAAGCGCTTCGTGGACGTGATTTTCTGCCGCTGACAATCTTGGCAAGTATCCCGGCACACTCTTCTGCATCTTTTATCCCTATGCTTTCAAGATATTCAGCTATATCTTCATTGCCCATTTCCTCATCAAAAACTATCGATACAGGATTTACTTCGTTTTCTTTAAGGATGTCATTGAAAATACGGTTTACATTACTCGTATAATAATCATAGTCTTTAAAAAAATGTTCTTTATCTGTATATCCGCAACGCTCAAGAAATTTATCAAATCCTTGGGAATCAAAAGGTACTCTGTGCGTCTGCAACCCCTTTTCAATCTGTGCCATATGCTCCAGTTTTCTCAGGAAAATATATGCTTCACTCAAAAAAACAGATTCATCTTTTCCAAGCAGATTATACTCATTCAGAATACGTATAGCATCAAGACTGTTACGTCTGTACACATCCGGGTATTTGGAGTAATTAAGTATCTGCAGCACCTGAATGATAAACTCAATCTCCCTTATGCCGCCTTTTCCCAGCTTGACATTCATTTTATCTTTTTTATACTTTACACGCTCATTAATCTTTGATTTTATTCTCGACAATTCATCAATCAGCTTATAATCGATACTCTTTTTAAAAACAAAAGGTTTCACCACCTCAAAAAATCTTCTCCCCAGCTCCAGACTACCCGCTACCGGCAATGATTTAAGAAGCATCATCCTTTCCCAGCTTTGCCCGTAAGATTCGTAATATAATTCATAGCTTCTCAAAGGCAGTGCAATAGCCCCTTTATCTCCGTCCGGCCTGAGCCTTAAATCCACACGGTACACTATTCCGTCTTCGGTATTTTCCGAAATAAAATACTTTATCTTTTCAGCCAGTTTTACGAAAAACATATGATTTTCCAGACTGCCTTTAATACCGCCCTCTGTGCTGCCTTTTTCCGTTTCATAAACAAACATTATATCCACATCAGAAGAAAAATTAAGCTCCCAGCCTCCCAGTTTGCCAAGTCCAATAATGCAAAAGGCGCATTCTTTATTATTTTCATTAAGAGGAATTCCATACTGACTGATTAAATCTTTATAAGATTTTTTATAGGCAGCTTCTAAAGCGATTGAAGCAAATGATGAGATGTTTGCCGTTATATCTTTAATACTGCCTTTTTCAATCATATCTTTATAAGCTATCAATAAATACTCACGCATCCTCATAATTCTGAGATTTTTCAGAAAATCTGCTTCATTATTTTCATAATTCAGCAAGTCTTCATTACTTTTAAATATTGTCTCCACACTGCGTTCGGAATTGAGATTATCGTATAAATAATCGATTATCTCCGGATGATTGAGCAGAAATTTGGCAATTAACTCTGAATGCCTGCAAAGATATTTAAGATTTTCGAACTCTTTGGTACCTAAATTTCGTTTAATCTTATCGGTAAATACTGCACTTGTATCCATACCTCATTATAAAGAAACTGGTGCTGATTATAAAGTAAAAATATATACATATCCAAGTTTCCTCTTCGGTAATCATTGACACGTAACAGACATTAGATTACTTCGGGACTTCGTCCCTTGTAATGACGTCGTTTGACATGGGACCTATCGACTCCGCTCGCCCCTGTTAAATCCATCTGCGATGGGCTGCCTCTGGGCAGCATTTAACAGGGTTTACCCAGTTAAATATCAGCTTCGCTGATAGACCGAAGGTCATTTAACAGGGCAGGGGTGACAGTTTTACGATAGTGGCGATATATTCTGTCATTTCGACCGGAACCGAGCACATAAGTCTTTATGTGCTCGGTGGAGCGGAGAAATCTCAGATACTGTTTGGGAAAGAGACCTCTCCACTTCGGTCGAGGTGACATAAGATTGTCATCGTATATTAAGAAAGTAGGAAAAATTGTTTAACAAGGTATTAAAAAGTTGTATAAGGTTCCAGAGCACTGAAGGTGATAAAGGACAATATTGTCATTGGTTCCAAGAAACCGTTCGAGATGTTGTCCCCACCTTCAGCTTTCCGAAACCTGAACGGAACATTAGGCATAAAGCCTGCATGTGTTGCGATGATAGCGTACAGGAAAGAAAAGCTCAAGTAAAAAATTAATAGCAGTAGCGATCAAGTTAATAAGGCAGGTATTTGGTGTATTGAAAAGTGGTAAACCGTATGATCCGGATCATGAAAAAAAGTTAACTTTGGTTGCAAAAAATGCTTGACTTTTAACACGGAACATCTCGACCGGAACGAAGTGAAGCGGAGAGATCTCCACCGCTGTTTGACAAAAAGTCATTGCGAGCGCAGCGAAGCAATCTCGTACTTGGGATTATCGCGTTGTCCGCTGTTGAGCAAAGTCCTTGTAATGACGTCATTTGTTTTATTATTCATTAAGAAGTTAAAAATATGACTGCCGAAACCCCTGTTTACAAAAGAGATAACATCAAATTATCTACACCCCTTGATTTTTCAACATCTCTTCAGCATATTCGATAGAAATGGCATAGGAAAAACTTGATCCCGGCAAATCATCCTCTCTCATAAATTTTGGAGCTGCTTCGAGTGGATCAAACTGTCCTGCTACCACTCCGATGACCCGACCTTCTTCCACATCAATAAGAGGTCCGCCTCTTGTACCTAAATGTACCATCGAATTAAACAGAAAAATATTTGTCCCATTTCTTGTTTTCATTTTCGCTGAGACAATTGCCGATTGAATAGCCTGATTAAACACATGCTGAAAACCAAAAGGATAACCCACACATGACACATAGTGCCCGATGTAAACATGCTCCGGTACACCGATAAGATGGTCAGGCACTTCTATCTTTATTTCCGTGTCAATCTTCAAAAGAGCAAGATCTCTGTCGTGGTCAATTTCAACCACATTAACAGGTATCGGGGTATGCTCCTCAGTGGACACATGTTGAAAATCATCCCCGGATGCACCTGCAATAACAAGTAAATTCTGCTGTGTATAGAGCAGATGTGCAGCAGTTAACAGGTATCCTTCCCTGTGAACAATAAAAGCAGAACCTATAAAAACCACACTGTCCCCTTCTCTGGCAAAAAGTTTCAAACACCCGTATCTATAACGCAAAAACGTATTCCTATACATAAATCCCCCTTATACAGTTTTAATCCAGCCAGTTCTGTATTTTACTTTCATTGGCATTAATCCAACGGAGGGCCTTTTCGTAGGGGAAATTCCCCCTGTCCTGGTGAATCCACAGCATTACCTGTTCAATATCTTCTTTCTCCCAGTAAAAATTGTCCAGAAACTTGTATATTTCAGGCATATCGTCTTTCAGCCCCTTTCTGACCACAGTAGCAATATACCCGCCTTTGCCGTATACATTTTTCGGATCCTTCAGAAACTTCAAATCCCACCTTGCAAAAATCCAGTGGGGCTGCCACCCGGTAACAACAACCCATTGTTTGTACCTGATAGCCCGCTCAAGCTCTTTTAACATATTCTGCTCGCTAATATCAATCAATCTGAAGCCATCCA
>Ga0208153_100185_pt1 | contig 24182 bp, 15 predicted proteins | sample Wag42014_10_18_FD_187331 | JGI IMG/M metagenome (GOLD analysis project Ga0208153, IMG submission 187331) | Deep subsurface shale carbon reservoir microbial communities from Ohio, USA - Utica-2 Time Series 2014_10_18 (SPAdes) (version 2) ... | reverse complement strand
CTTATTTTTTGGGATTTGGACAAAGACTATCCTAATCCCAATTATAAGGAGTTTTTCTAATTTAAGCAAGTATTTTCGCTAAAAATCGAACTTGACTTTTCTTAAATATTTTTATGCAATGCTAGTGAAAATACTTAAGAAAAAGCTCTTCTAAAAATTTATTTTTATCATTTATCAAAAGTTTACTTTTAAATTTTAACAAGTCATCCTTTGTAGAAATATTATTAATTTCTTCAAGCGTGTTATAAAATAATTCACCAATCGTATTGTTATGAGCTACTTTACTTTTCACATAGTTCATCTCGTCTTTCCAATTAATATTATTCTCTAATATTAACTTTAAAAGTCTAAGAAGTTTATTATTATAAATATCATAAAAGCTAGATAACAAAGCTTTAAAATGATATAAGTACCTTCCTTCTTCGTTAAAATACTTTTCTGAATTACTTATCAATCTATCCATGAGAAATTCACTTTCATCATTATCAAATATCTGTAAATTATAAAATAATATTTTATAGTCGTTACGTGATAATCTATGCTTAGATTTTAACTTTTCTATTGCTCTATCTAATCTAGTATCACTTTGAGGAATCATGATTTTATCAATATTTCTGTCTACTTTTTCTGCTATTTTCTTTACCTTTTTGGGCTGGAAATAACTGAAATCTGGTAATTTATATGTAGTATTCATACAATCATCCCTTTATGGATTTGGAATTCCCTCTAAAGCTTTTTTTATTTTTTCTAATGTTCTTAGTTCAAATTTAAACTCAACTCGTCTGCTTTCATCGCTTAAAATTTCACCATTATCTGATTTTTTCACTTCTGTCTCACTTCTTCCAATTGCCTCAATATACTTTTCTACTTCTTTTTTATGAGAAGTTTTTATTTCTTCTGAAAAAATATAATTTACTACCTCTAGAGCCCTTAATTGACTAAGTTCAAGATTATATAAATAATCTCCCTTAGCATCAGTATGTCCAACAACTAGAATTCTATAAAGATTATCTTTTATTTCTTTGTCTCCAATCATAACATCTAAATATCGGGGAATAAAATCTTCTAAAAAATTTTTACCTTTTTCTTTTAATTCATATTCATCAAAATCAAATAAAATATCACTTTTTACAACTATATCTCCTGTATCTTCATTAATTTCAATCTCTTCCCCAAATTCTTTTTCTAATTTATCAATAACTTTGTTAGTCTGATCTATTTCTTTTATTTGAACTTGTATTGCTTCTAATTCTTCTTGACTTACCTTAAATTGAAGTATATTGTATGCTAGTATTAAAATAAATATAATTAATAAAGCAGCCATTAAATCACTATATGATAACCAATAACTTACTTCTTCTTTATTTCTTTTTCGTGGGTTAAAGTTATTCATATATTAATTTCTCCTCTGCTGATTATCCCATTCATATAAAAAATCATTCATTTCATCTATACTGTCGTTTAATCTTTCTATTAAATCATAAAACTTTTCTATTGTACTTCCTAATTGATTATCATAATCTGATAGCAATTCATTAGTCCTTTTTCGAACAGCATTTGTATAATCATTAACCCCGGAATTAATTTCATTATTTAAATCATCAAAACTATCTTGATAAGAAGACCAAATTTCTTGTGTGCTTTTTTCTACTTGGCTAAACTGCTCAAATCGATCTATTATTTTTGAACTATTATTACTAAATTCATTAAGCTCACTTGTTATTTTATTATATTTATCATTAATTTCATTTAAATCAATTATAATTTCTTCCTGTAGTGTATTAACTGCTTTATCAAATTTATTAGTGGTGATCTCAAGTGAATCATTGATTTTATTATAATGTCTATCTACTTTTTCAATTGTATCAGTATAATTACTATTGATAGTAGAAGAAAGTTCTTCAAATTTATTTAGATTATTATCAAGTTTTTCAAGTGTTGAACTAAATTGAGTATTAAAAGTGTTTAAATTTTTACTAGTATTATTTAAATCTTGATAAATTTCTTTTTGAGCATTAGATACTTTTAAATTTTCTTCAAAAGTTGAAGATATCATTTCGTTCATTTTACTTTGTTGCGCCATATAATCATTCATATCTTCTAACATTTTAGAAAAATCATTAAATGATGTCTGCTGTTTTTCTGAAAAATTCGAAAATCCTTGCATTACATTCTCTAATTCATCACTAATCTCTAATATTGAAGAATTAGTTTCTTTAACATTTGAAGCAGATTTGTTTGTCTGGTTTATTATTTTTTCTTGATTTGAAATTAGATCTTCTATTTTATCTATTGAATTACCCAAATTATTGAACAATTTTTCATTTCTTTGAGTAACTCCATTCAATGAATTTGTTAGGTTTTCTATTTCATCCTTAGTTGCACTAGAAATGATTTCTCCAGTATTTTCTAAAATACTATTTATTACCTCTTGATTATTATTTTGAGATGCTTCAACAGAGTCAACTAATTTTTCTAAAAGTGGTTTGAAGTTTTTCTCCATTGAATTAGAAATTTTTTCATCTAATACTTCAGCTAGATTTGTTGCTAAACTTTCTAATGAAGATGTTTGTCTTTCTAATTCAAAATGTAATTCTTTTACACCATCATCTTGAGTATTCTTAGGAAATAAACTATTTATAATACCAGCTAAAGAATAAATTCTATTTTCAATATTGCCTAATAACCACCTCTTGTAAATTGTTAATAAAATTGAATGGCTAACCCCATATAAGCTTGTAACAAAAGAAAGTTTTACTCCATCAATTAGTATTCTAATACTTTCCTGGGTTGCTGCTGAAGTTTCTAAATTTAAACCATTTAAACCTAAAACCAAACCTAAGAAAGTTCCAAAAATTCCAATTGCAATTAATGCTTGAGGAAAATAATTATACAATCTATAGTTATATTTGTTTTCTAATAAATTTTCATTGAAAAAATGTTCAGATTCTATAGTTGCTAAATATTTATTTTTTTCTTCTCCTGCTGCATTTATTTTAATACGCCTAATTGTTTTTTCAAATTGTTTCCAAGCTGTTTTCAAATGATTTACTTTATTAAAATATCCATCAATATCCATAAATTCTTCATCTATGTTCTTATTCTGCTTTTCAAGCAAATAATTTTTAGTGTTAACTATTTCTTTACTCAAAGATTTAAATTTAAAAAACAGTCTTGTTATAGAAACTACTGTAATGAAAATTATTATTGAATAAGCAAGGATAATGATTTTATTATTAAGTGGAATTAATCTAAATTCCTGAATTGAATTAAATTTAAAACCTTTAATAAAAGGTGGAAATTTCATATAAATAAAAGCATAATTTATACCAGTAAATAAAATTACAGAAAAAATAAAAATATGAGCATTCGTTTTTTTAAACCAGTTTCTCAAAATTATTCCTCCCTAATTAAAACAACAAACTTTATTAAATATACAAATTTAAGGTTGAGTTATTTTTAATAGATTATTTCCTTTCAATTGATTAATATAATTAATAGTTTTATTCTTAAATTTCTTCGCTTTTTTCTCTTCAGCATACCAAATATTAGATTGACCAAAGCCATAGCCAGAATCTCTTTGACGTGGGACTTCAAAATCTCTAAATTTTTCTTTAATTAAATATGCGTTATCTGCATCAGTAAAAATATTATAATCTTTAGAAATAGGATTTAAATTTGAATAAAATTTAATTCTTTTATAATGCCTTAAAAGGGTTGCATTTTCCCACCAGCCAACAACATAATGTGGTTCTTTTTTGTTTTGATTTTTCTGAGCCACCCAAACTACTGTAGCATTATCTAATTTCTCGCCATCAGTATCTTCAAAATGATCTTTTAAATTTAGTTTCTTCCATTTGGTATTACCATGAGAATCAGTATATCTACCAACAAAAGCAGTGTTATAAACCTTATTATTTGATTTTAAATTCATTGTTGCTTCTATAGCATCTAGATGTTCTTGTGGATGAGATCCCCCACCTGATTCTGGATTAATTTTGTCATTATTTTTTAGACCCCTATAATATTTCATCCAGACTATGTTAACATAAACTAATTTAGATTTATCAATATTATTACTCATCTATAATCCCCCAATTTATATTAATTTGATTCTACCCCACACCTAAAGCCTTATAAACAGCATCAATAGGATCCTCATAAAATGAAATCTGAAATTTAGCAAATAATTCTGAAGGTACTGTAGAAATATCGGAAGCAGATGACATTGGCAGTAATACCTTTTTTGCTCCTGCATCAAAAGCAACCTGTAATACATTAGCTAATGAAGATACCTTTTTAATAGTTCCCCCAATACTCATAGAACCAAGGATAACCATTCTCTCTTGCACAGGCCTCTGCATAGCTCCAGAACACATAGCAACAAAGGCAGCGAGGGTTAACTCTGGTGTTAAACCTACTCCCTGTAAATCCTGTATATGAAGCAAATAATTGTTTTTTGAGGTGCTTATACTATTACTAATACTTTTTGAATTTGCCTTAAAATAATTGAAAGCCATATCAATATTTTCTCTGGCCAATCTATTTGAACTCAAACCAGATTTGGTAAATTTACCTTTACCACTTACTACTTCAACTTCAATCTTATAAACTCCAATAATACCAGATTCATTATCACCTACAGTATAAACATGACCTGGTTTACCCTGTCCTTCAGGAATTAATTTGTTTCCACCCTGTTCAGGTACTGAAACAAACTCCTCTTCATTACTTTCAGTATCAATATAGGAAAAATGTACATCATAAAATTCCATTCCACCTATTTTTTTAAGCTGTTCTTTAACTCTTCTTCTACCTACAAGAGCATATTGTAAAATTTCTTCTAAATTCTCTTTATTAAAATTACCATTGGGATATATCAGTTTTATTAAACCAGAAACTGTTTTTCTGACAGCTATGACATCTCTTTGGTTTAAATTATTTCCTAACTTGAAGTGTTTATCAATAGAATCCGAATAGGAGAACTTCCTCATCTCTTTAAAAAACTCAGATAAATAATCACTGATAAATCCATATTGATCTGTAATATATTCAGGTCTCATTTTAGGAATTTCCCAGCCTGGAAGATAGTAGTGAATTCTATCAAAAAAGGCAGAATCATAAGATATTTCATCGGGAAATGGATCAAACAAATGAGAAGTTTTTAAAAGAACTTTTACATCCTGATTAATATTACCGATATAAACCATGGAAGCATTAGCACTCTTTTCTTCTCTACCACGGGCAAAAGAACCAGAAGCCATGAAATCTTTTAAAATCTGGATGCCATCTTTATCTTTAAATTTAATACCTGCTACTTCATCAAAAGCAACGGTGTCCCATAAACCTACTAAACCAATTTTTCTGGTATTCATATTATAAAATAGATTTGCTACTGTACTCTGGCCACCAGATACTAAAATTGTATTTGGAGATATTTCTTTATAAATATGAGATTTACCAGTGCCTCTTGGCCCTAATTCGACTAAATTATAATTATTCTCTACTAAAGGAACTAGTCTTTCTAATAGATGCCATTTAGCATCATTTTCAAATTGAGTTGGTTCTAAACCAACTGATCTAATTAAAGCATCCATCCACTCATCTTTAGTAAATTCATTTCTACCATCAAATATTTCACTTAAATCCATATTAGGCATTTGAATAGGAGTAAGAGTCTTTATACCAAAGGGATTTCTATCTTTAGCTTCTTCATCAAAAAAATACTCCATCTTTAAAATACACCAGATACCACCAGAAAGAAGCTTATTATACTGTTTAACAAAATTACTAGATATAGTAACTCCACTAATTCCCAGATTAGAAAATCTGGCTTGATATTCATCCTTTTTCTCATTTAGTTTAACGGTTACTTTATCTATTACCGTGTAAACAGCATTTTCTCTAATTTTTGATTTTATCTTTTCAGCTTCATCAGGTCGAACAAAGTTAGAGGATAAAATATCTTTTACCCTCTGAACTCCTTCTTCTATACTATCTTCATCATCTGTAGCAGCATACATTCCAAGTAAATATTCTAAAACATAAACTGGAACATTTGCTCCCTCTTTTATTTTTTGAGTAAGGTCTTTTCTTACTACTCGACCCGAAAATACTTTGTTTAATTTATCATTTAGAAAGTCTTCCATAAATTCACCTTCTTTAAAGATTAAAGTGTATTAAAATCCAAAGTCATTAGTTATTGCTAAACTAATTTTATAAGCAATTTTTTCATATATTTTCTCTACTGACTCATCCTGGTCTTCAAGTATTAGATAATAATCTTTATTTTCATCATACTGCTGATTTTTGAGAGTGAATTTCTCTTTATAATTTCTCTTTTTAGCATCCTCTTCTTTACTATCACCAATAATAATATTTTCATTAGATATTTTATTTCCTTCATCATCAACAAAGTAAGCTAATATCTTACGAGGAGTGATTTTTTCACTTATAGGATCAGTCTGAAAGAATTCTAATCTAAAGATACTATTGGTTATCTTTCTTGAGATATTAGTTAGTTTCAAATCTACCTTAGAGGCTTTATATTTGCCCTTTCTATCGTACTTAAACTTAATTATAGGTATTACTATCTCCTGTAGAGAAGCACCCCCATGAACATAATTTAAGTTTCCTCCACGGGTTGAAAATCTATTAGCACCTCTTGGAACTGAAACATATAAGTCATTATCTTCGGCTAAGTAATTGAGGCTGAATGTTAAAGCTCCATCTACATCCTGCTTTTTTTTATTTATCAAATAGCGTTTACTTTCTTTATTAGAATCCTTTGCATTATGTTTTGTCTTATCACTTGCTTCTAGTTTTCTTCTTCTATAAATAAAACCATGATCAGCAGTAATAAAAATATTGCTGGCACTAACATTGTTTTTTAAAGCATTTATTAGTGTTTTTAAATCTTCAAAAGTATCATTAACTGCTTCAAAGACCTTTAGTTCTGTTTGGTGGCTTTCTCCCATAGCATCAATTAAATCATGGTAAATATAAACTAGGTTTTTACCAAAGATAACTTCTCTCATTTCTTCTCTTGTCATCTGCAATAATTCTTTAGCACTTAAAACGACTGATTTTTCTACAAATGAATTTAAAACTTTTTCTCTATTTTTAGATGAATTAGTAGGCATTCCATTCACTAATATTTGATTGAATTCTTGATCGATATTAATTTTATTATTTGGAAGTAGGCTGGCCATCCCTAAACTCGTTTCACTGGGAACGCTACCTTGATAGGCCATTAATTCTGTTGGTGATTTAAATTCTTTTTGCAGCTGCTCATTTAATTCTTGAGCTGCTTCATATCTAAAACCATCTGAAATAATAACAAAAGTTCTTTCTTCTTTATCCATTTTCTTTCTAATATTATTGTAATAAAATTTCTGCTGCTGTTCTACAGAGCCAATCTTCCATTCTTTTTTATCAGCTAAACTGTTGGAAAACTTAATTGATAATTCCTGGATAAACCAGTTAGAATAAAGATTTTCTATTCTTTCTTTTAGTTCAGATAGAACACCTTTATTCTTTACCTGGTCATAGTCTAAATAAAAATGACGGTAGGCTTTATCAAATTGATAATATTCTTTTTTGTATTTCTCAAAAAATTGCTCAGCCTTTAATTGTGGAATATCTCCAACTTCCTTTTTTAGTCTCAAGAGCTCAATTGCAGAATCAATTGCCTGATAAGTATTATTAAAATATTGATACCAGTGTTTTGTTTTACGAATTGAAATGATTTCTTTAAAATTATTAAACTCTTCTGAACCAGATACTAGATTATCAACTATTTTTTGAATAATCATTTCATCAAAGGCTCTAAAACTTTCACACTGCAGATAATCATTAATATCCCATTTCTTTAAATAATCTTTTAGACTTAAATTTCCCTGCAGCATATCTGCCTTTTGATCAAATTCTTTATAATCTTTAGCATGGTTCATCCAGTTACTCAAAAAGACCACACAGTTAGCCTCTTCTGTAGATAATTCATTCTGCCAGTTTTCTGGTAAATCTCTTTTTAGATTATGTCTGATGTTAGTGATTAAAAACATCAGCATAAACTGTTTTAATGATTTTTCTTCTTTGACATATCCATATTTTTTAGAAATAAGGTCCCAGATACTTTGACTATGACTAAACTTATTTATTTTTTCCCAGATACTATTATCTTCATTTAAAACATCTTTTAAAAGCTCTTTTACGGCTCGTTCTAAATTTGGTGCTTTTAGCTTAGCCAAAGCTGAAAAGATTGCAATATCTAATTTTTCTTGATTAAAATCTTTGATATCATAATCCTTAAGTCTGTTATATCTTTGTTTGTTATTAAAAAACTTCTCATGCTTTTCAAATGCTGGCCGCATATACTCTTCTTCTACTCCAAAGTCTCTCATTATTAAAGTAGTTTTATCTGCAGTAAATTCCTGTGAGTATCTATAGATATCTAAAAGCCAGTTTTCTTTTTTTTCTGGTTTTGCTTGGCTGGAATAAATTAAATAATTTGATTCAGTGTCTTCAACTTCCAGCTGATATTTAGTTTTAAAGTTATTATTATCTTTTAACTTCCAGATCTTTGCATTATCTATTTCTAAATTATCTATTTCTTCAACGAAGGCAGCATTAGCGTCATACCAAAAAATGATATGACGCTCCTTTTCTTTAGTTGCTTGATTGAATTCTTTTTCTAGTAAACCTTTTATTTCATCTAAGTTCATAACTTCACCCCTAAATATTCTTCAATACTTCATCAAACTTAGCATAATTTTCTTTTACTCCATCATCTAAATCAATCTCAATCTGCTGATTTGCTAAGTGATTTAATTTTTGGTCATATTCTTTTAATTCGGCTGTTTGTTTTTCTAATTTCTCTAAATCTTTCTTAGCTTGAGTTCTCTGGCGACCTGAGAGATCAGAATCAATTATATTTTGCAACCTAACCTTTTCTGATTCAATTTTATTCTGCAGTTCATGTAGATAATCAGTTCTTACTCTGGATACAGTACCTTTATCATAACGGTGCATATAAATTAGTGCATTAAAAGCTTTACCTCTACCATCTGACTGGAATAACCAGTAAATAGGACACTTGTTATATTCAGAAGTATGGTCTTTAATAAAGTCAAAGAGGAAGTAGCGTCTAATAGTTTCTCTTGCTGTATCCTGTCCACTTGTTCCATCTTCAATTAAAGCATCAGCTATATATTCAAGGTTTTCTTCTAAGTTTTCTTCACCAAAGGTTGCTTTAACAAATTCAACAAATCTAGCTACTATATCATCATCAAAGTATTCTTTATCTAAAACAGGAATTATACCATCCTTATCTGCTTTAAATGTTTCATATTTAGAATGGTCAAATTCTCCTCCTGCATAAACTAGACCTTCTTCATCTAAAGAATACCTTCCGAGCATACAGCCAACCGCATAAGACATAAATGATCTTATATCTCTTGCTCTGTCTGCTTTTCTGACTGTTACATTTTTTTCTTTTACTTTAGGGTCTAATTCATCTTCTAATCCATATATTTCAATAAATATCTCATTTAGTTTCTCTTCATTTTCTTTTAATTGATAGAATTCTTCTTCTGCAAACTCTGACCAATTATTGAAAGCTTCTTTTATTTTGTCAGTTTCATTTTTATGTGTCAATAATGGGTGTTTTTTGAAGTCCCAGGATGTTTCGAAAGAATTCCAATCTCTTATAGATATATCAATATTTTTATTTACTAAATTATTAATTTGTATTAGTTGGTTTTCATCTAATATTACAGGTACATCTCTTACAGTTCCAGAACCAGTATTAATAGTGGGATTTAAAATTTTTAATATATAATTTCCAACTTTTGAATTTAATAAACCAGAAAGATAATTTTTATGTTTGTTTTTATAAGGGAATAATCCATTAGCCCCTGAGTCAAATATAAATCCTTCTTTATAATTCCGGCATGAAAAAATCCCTGATGTAACCCCTGTCCAAGTAATCCCTGGTCTAAAGTAGTAATCTTCATTACTTATTTTCCAACCTAAATCATCACCTAATTCAGGATAATTTTTCTTGGTGTTTTCTTTTATTTCTTCACCATTATTTTCCCAGTTTACTACATATTCATTATTTCCGTACCATTTTCTAAAATATCCACCTTTATTATACGGAATCCATTTATCATTATTTTCTATTGCTTCTTTAGCAGATTTTCTCTCAATTCCAATTTTATCTATATCAACTTCATACCAATATCTTAAAAATCTTGCATTATCACCAGTTCGCATTCCAATACCAGCGTATCCATAATCAGAAACACTTTCACCTTCAAATGCCTTTAATAAATTATCATTTACCCAGTAAGCGATATTGTTACCTGGTATTTTTTTAAATCTTTTTTGTTTAATATCATTAAAATAATTTTTACTATTAAAAAATTCTTTATGTTTTAAAATTGATTTTTGATAATCAACTAGTCTAATATATTTCCCCTTATAATTATTAATTGATTTGTTTATAAAAACAAAAGAAGCTGTTTGTACCACTTCTCCATCAATTTCTTGAAATGCTTTAGTTCCTAAATGTACCAATGAATTAATAGAATTTTTATCAAGTATTTTTTTTCTAAATTTTTTAAAGCTAGATAAAAACATCCATGAATGTTGCGTAATCATTGCAATATATCTATATGATTTAGAGTATTCTAAACAGTTTTCTATAAAAACTGCATATAAATCTTTCTTACTTTTTTTGTAACTGTCATAAATATATTTTTTTAACTTTTTATTCATGTTATAACTCCCCATATAAGGAGGGTTAGTAACAACAACATCATACTTATCCTTCATAATCTTATATTGTTCCAACAACCTAGGTACTAATTCAATAACAATATCTCTATTTACACCACCAAATAAATCAACAGCACTATTATTTAAGTTATCTAATGCTTTATTAATTAAATCAATAGATATATCATGATCAATTTTTAAAATAGAACCATAATTTTTAGCATCTTCAAATAAATCAACTAAATACTTTAAGTCTTTTTCTAAATAATTTTTATATTTCTGTTCTTCAATGCTATCAACTAGTAAATCAATTGCTGTTTCATCTATAATGTTACTTTCTTGAATAGAAACTATATTTAAATCAACTTTCTTTTCAAAAATTCTAGAATCTTTTTGTCTTGCCTTCATCATAACTGATAAAGAAGCTAACTGTGCTGCTCTATCACAAATTTCAAGTCCGTATAAGTTTTTATTCAAAATAAATTGAGGAATTGAAGATTCCATATATCCTGCTGATTTATAAATATCATAAAGCACTTCAAAAGCATAAACTAATATATGTCCACTACCTGCAGCAGGATCTAAAAAAGTTATTTCTTCTGGATTTATATTTCTATCTCTGATTTTTTCTAATTCTTCTTTTACCTCAGGCTCTTGTTCAGCCTCTTCTAAATAATATTCCCATTTATTTTTTAAACTATCATTAGCATTAGACTCTAACCAATATCTACCTAAAGAGTTTTCAACCATATATCTAACTATCCAATCAGGAGTAAATAACTGAGTGGCAGCAGGAATTTCTTCTTTTTTAACTTTACCTTTTGAACCGAAAACTTCATCTTTCTTTTCAGAAATATAAAATTGATAAATCCAGCCTATAATTTCAACATCCTGCCAGTCTTCATTATCAATATTTTCTACTAAATTTCTAATAACTGAGTCTTCCTTCAAAAGATCATTTGGTAATAATATCTCTGTATAATCTTCAATCTTCTCAAATATAAACGGCATAATATCATTTAAAGAATTACACTGTTTTATTAAAAGATAACGATATAAACCATTAGTATTATTATTGTCTTCAAACTGATGAACTGTTTCTGCTTCAATATCCAAATCAATATTTAAAGCTTCTTGAATAATATCAGGCTCTATTTTACCTTCTGTTTTAGAGGAAAGCACTTTAACACCTGTTGGTAAGTAACCATTCACTTCCATAAATCTTAAAGCAATAAATCTATTAAACCAGGTATAAGCTACTTCATCAATAACCTGTTCATAACCTTTTTGTTTGATCTCTTCAATCAACTTATTTCTCTGATTTATCTCAGTTGAATTTAAAGTTCTCCCATGTATTTGAGCATTGTTTTCTAAACTATGAATTTTATCTTTTTCTATTCCTATCTCATAAGCCTTCTGATCAATTTCTTTTATCAACTGATTTCTTGCTTGAACAGCAAACTTTTTTATATCTGATTTATTCATTATCTTATACTCCTTACTATATCACTTTAATATTTTTATCTTCATCTAAAATTTTCTTTAGTTCAATTCTAATTTCATTTAAAAATTTTTCTATATCTTCTTCATTTTCAATAGCTTTAGTATTTTTGAACAAATCATTCATAGTAACATTTTTAATTTCTTTTTCCTGCTTTTCTTCAGGTTCTACTTTTCCATCTCCAGAACCCTCAGCTATGCCTCCAGTTTTTGAAACTTCTTTTTCTTTATTAAATTCTTTAATTTTTTCATCAATCTCTTTAAAACATCTTTTCTTTATAACTTCACTTTCCTGAGGCATAGCAATAATTTCATTAATATTATTAGATTCATCTAGTTTTTTAAGAAGTTCATCAAAACGAGATAATAATCTATTTTTAAAGTATAATTCAAAATCATATTCACTATTTTCAAATTCACTCTCAACCTTTTCTTTATCAACTTCAATAGTCTCTTTAACAGGTTTACTTCTTTTATCCAAAATATCATTGACAAATATATTGTTAAATTTCTTTCTTAAATCAGGAATTGATTTAATTTTATCATAGGGGTTTTCAGAATTAACAATTGAATTTAATTTTTCTGCTATATTAATAAGTTTTTCATTTTCAATATAAGTCTTATTCTTTTCATAAAGTTTAAGTGCATATAGAGCTCCATCAAAATGTTTCTTTTGATTTTCGAAGAAACCAAAAATCGTATCTAGTTTTCTACCTATTTCTTTTAATTCATCACTTTTTTTATCAAGTTCTTTATAAAATTGATAAGAATCATCTATGTTTTTTATCATATTTAAAATTTTATAACTTTCTTTTAATGTTTTTTCTCCTGGATAATTTGAGTTTTTTCTATATTCATATAATTTCTCTTTAATTTTAGAAGTATAATTATGATTAATTAAGTTTTGCAAATCTTTTTTCAACTCATCTTCATCGTCATTTAAACTGCTTTTATTGAATAATTCTCTCGCCAAACTCTTAGCATTATTAATTAAATGCTGTTCTACTTTAACTCGCTTTTTAATAACTAATTTTTCCTGATGTCTTTTTTTAGTTAAATATTCAGTTAGATCTCTATTGTTTAGACTAATATTTTCACTATTGTATTGGAGATTAATTTCTTTAGCTTTTAACAGTTGGATTATTACAGAAGCTAAGTCTAATTCTCTCCAACCATAAGGAACAGAAGTGAATTTTTCAACTAAGTTTTTAAAACTGACACGCATATTTTGTTTATTTTTTCTATCCAAATAATTCTTTACTTCATCATAGGCCAGTTTATTATTCTTATTTTCTCCTAATTCTAACTGTAATTTATCAGAGTTGATTAAATCATCTAAATCACTTTGAGATTCATAGTGTTTATTAATATAATTAAGCTTTTCATAAATAGATTCAATTAAATATTTAAAGCTATCGTTAATTTTTTTAACTGGATCAGTAGTTCCAATATCAGGAGAACTATTCTTAACAAATATTTTAGATTCACCTAAATTATTTTCAATTAAAGATTCAATTCTTTTTAGACGATTTGTTTGTTCATTTTGTATTCGGGCAATTATATCTTCATAAGTATTAGTCTTATTTTGACTACCTCTTTTTGTTAGATATTTTCTTATCTTTAAAAATTGCTCGATTTCATCTAAAAAGTTAGTGTTGTCAGGCATTTTGACAATAATATTATTTTCTTTTGATGATTCAAATTTTAATTGTTTATTAATAACTTCTGGATAGTACGGAGTTAAAATCTTAATCCCAATATCTTCAGTTTGACTACCTCTATTCATTTCATCAATTATTTGATTAAAGGCAAAGTCATATTTCTTATTGTACCTATACTTTTTATCAGTATAAATTTCTTCAAATATAATATCTCCAACATATTTTAAAATCTTAGAACTATCGACATCCATAGAATTAATTTCTCTATTAATATCCTGCTCTTCATTAGTTAAGAAGAAATATTCTTCACCATTTCTCTGGATTAATGTTTCTTTTAGTAAACGGCGTAGAGATTCTTCAATATTCTTTTTAAGTTCTATTTTATCTTCATCAATTTTAGAAACTAGAAAAGTAGTTATATTTTCTATATTAGCTGGAACACCGTTAACATACCTTATTAAAAATAATAGTTTTAAAACTTCAACATCATAATTTCTTAAATTATCATTCATTTTAGCATTTTCGATTACTCTTCTAATATTAGAATCTAAAAATGATTCAATTGGGCGATAAAAAGTTGAAAATGGTATTATTTCTCCTTCTTCAGAATCAGTAATAGTCTGAGCTGCTTCCTGAAAAGCACTAAGTAAAGATCTTTCACCTTCAGATAAGTGTTTACCTGTAACCCCATGTCTTCTGATTTCTTCGAAAACCTGCTGTAAAAGTTTAAATTGATATGGCACAAAAGGGTAAACTTCTGCAAATTCTGTAGCATTTTTATAATTGGCCATAAATCTGGTGCCTTCACTGAAAGTGATTATATTTTTTAAAACAGCACTTTTATCATTATAAAGAAGTTTTAAAGTATCAATTGCTGTTTCATTTTTAGCAAGAATACGCTGTTTAATAACTTCATCAACATTAGCCCCAGATAAACTGAGTCTAGTATCAAATCTACCCATAATTTTAGAATAATCCTTACCTGGCATTTTTTTAATAGTTTTATCCAAATCCTCTTGTGAGGTAACCAAAACCCAGGCTTTTCCCCCACAATGAACACCAAGATCTTCGGCTACAGTTTGCAAGTTAAGCATTAACTTTTTATCATAACCAATATATTGACCTATCTCATCGACTAAGAAAAGCACATGGTGATTATCTTCTTTTTCTTCTATATATTCTTTAACACTTGTTGCAAATTTTTCTATACTAATACTGTAATTATCTTCAGAAGTTTCATACCAGTGCTTAGCCGATTCTTCGTTCATTTTAGTTGATCTAACTAAAGCCTCAATAATTGCTTCTTCTTCAAAATAAAAATCTTCTCTTTTATTCTCCCATTTATCTCCTGCAATATCTGCAAATTCATTTTTGAATTTTTGAAAGTTATCGTCTTGATCCAATCTTCTTTCTAAATCTGCAAGCCAGGGAATACTACCACAATAACCTTGGTGTTCGTTAAAAACTTTCATGAAAACCTTGACAATTGCTTCTTTATCAGCTTTACTGTCAGAATCACTTTTAGAATCAACATTGAATAAAATAACATCAGAAGGAATTTCACTTGCTCTCTGAATATCGGCAAGCAGCATTGGATCATTTAACTTTTCATCAAAAAAGGCTCTTGCTTTTTTATTTTTAACTTCACGATTATCTAGTATGTAAGAGAGTATTTTTAGAAAATGTGATTTACCAGATCCAAAGAAACCTGAAATCCAAACTCCCATCTTATCAGTATAATTGTCAATTCCTTTTTTATAGGCTTCAAAAAAGTCCTGAAAGTGAATTTCTAATTCATTAGTAACAACATATTCTTCTAATTCATTTTCAACTACTTTTTCATCATTCTGAGCAACCTTAATAACTCCTCTGATCTCTCTATTGATGTCTTTTTTAAACATGTTTTCAATTCTCATAAATTTAGCCTCCTAAATGACTGAATCTTTTCTGGGCACTAAAGAAAAAGCCCTATAATAATTATCATCATGTATATCTCCAAATAGGCTTAAACTGGCTCCATCATAACTTCCTGGAAAAAACATTACTAACGGATTATCTTCTATTTCAGGATGCAAATTATTTAAAACTGTATGTGATCTTACTATTGGCCAGGCCTTACCAACTCCTGTGATGAATATTATCTGATTTTCTTCAACTCTTTCAGAAATGTAGTTGGTAAATAAACGGGCATTACTTTTTAAACTTAGAGTAGTTTTTATTTTCTTTATCATTTTTTGGCTGCCGCTTTTTTCTTCCATCTTAAAAGTCTTTTCTAAATAACCTTTATCTTCAAGAATTTCTATCATAATATTAAAAAGATCAAATTCTACTATATCCGCTGTGTCTGGATTATTATTCATCTTGCGAATTAAAAAATCAATATGATCTCTGACTATTAATTCATCTTCTGGATCATAATCAAATAAATAAAAACCTATTTCGTTACCTAAGCCTTTGTTATTTAAAAAATCTTTCTTTTTTATTTCTGGTAGTATTTGATCTAATCTTTTTCTTATCTGGCTCATTATTCTCCCCCCAGCATAGCTTCTAAATATACTTTATCTCCGATATAAATTAAATGATCTTCAAGTTCTGGACTAATTAAGGGTTTATTTATTTCTCTTTCATCCTGATCTTTGATAAAATTAGCTTCAAACAGGATTCTTATATAAACCTGCTTCAGCTTGTAATAGGTATAATCAACCCATTTAGCGACTCTTTCACTCTGTTCAGCCTTGTGCTGAAAGAATATATTAAAGTCTTTATCTCTTAAATATGGGTCTCTGACTTGGTATTTATCTTTATAAACTTCATTCATAAATTCAAAAAAGAGTCGGTCGGTTTTTAAGATAGAATAAACTGTTATTTGCTTACCACTATCAATAGTACCATTTAATAATTTGTCTATTAAAAAATCATCTAAAACTTCTAATCGCTTAAAAACTGCAGAAGCTACTTCTTTTTTGCGGTTAGTTGAATCAAATTGAAATATATTTTCTTCTACAGTTTTCTTTTTTAAATCTCTGATAGACTGGTCGGGCTGCTCTAACATAAGCTCGGCAGCCTTTTTAAACTCTACATACAGGAAGGGTTTAGACTTAATCCCTGAACTATATTTTAATTTTTCTTTCATCAAATATCACTTCTCCTTGTAAATCGGGCCAATTAAACTCCTACTTGTTATATTATACATAAGTTAATTAATCCCTGCAATAACAAGAATAATAATGATATTATTCAGAAATTGGTGAATTTGATGTTATTGTTATAGCTGCAGCAAATCTTTGTTCATAGATGAATTTATTAATCTAGCATTAAATCTAAAAAGTATATCAAATTAAAAATTTATGTTATAAAAATCTAAAAACTATAATCTCTGACATTTAACATATCTTCAATATTAATTTTAATAAACTTTTTTACCTGCTCTAATAAATTTACAATCTTTAACTTTCACAACTTTGGTCTCATCATCAGAAATTTTAACTATTGCTGTATCCCTGCTTCGATTAATAACCTTTGCTCTCTGTCCGCTTTTCAATTCAACTACATCATTAGTTTTTATATCTTTATCTTCTTTTTTCTGCTTGTTTTTCTTTTCTTCTTTTTCTAATAGCGGCCTCTGAAATGTAAACTCAAAAGTATTACCACTTTCAATAACTTTTCTAAATTCATCATACATTGGAAAGCTACCAATACCGCTGACTTCTAGCCAGCCTTTAGTTCTACTTAAAGCTACAAATAACTGGTTTCTAAGAGCAAAGTTGCTTTCATCTTCAGCAACTTTATCCAGACCGATTACATAAACCATATAGGCTTCATTACCCTTTGCTCTATAAGTTGTAGTAAATGTAACTACACCTTCATTCCAAAATTTATTAGGATCCACATTGGGGTATTTGGGATACAGAATATTATTTTTTAAAGCTTTGGGTATAAAAATATCAATTCTCTCTTCTCTTAATTTTCTAGCAGCTTCAACCTTCAATTTAAATGCTTCTTGATTGTTACCAAGGGCAATCACCAAAATATCTCTGCTCGGTGAGAGGCCATCGACTTCAATATTATATTTAATTTTTTCTACTAAATTGTTCAACTCTTCCTTTCGGGTGTTATAGCTGTTGAATTTTATAATATCTTCCGGCCATAATTCAGGTACACGATTAGGAGTCATTTCTTCCGGACGGTGTAAAACTACCTTCTGTCCTACTGGATTAAAGCTTCCTTCCTTTACTTCATAACCAATATTCTCCCAGTCTTCCTGTGTTGTATAACCTCTAAGCATTCCGTCTTCTCTTAAAAGCCCCATTCCTACTGCATGAGCTGCAGTTAAAATTGGTCCGGGGGTTCGGTAGCATTTATTCATAATTTCACTTTTTCTAATCCCACCTGGATGAAAACCACTGACCAATCTTTTAAAATGCGGCTCATCCCCAAATAGCTGTGGTGCAGTAGGTATATTTAGTGAGTTAAGACTCTGCGCTTCATCATAGGCCCAGATTAAACGTTTGTCCTTATCTTCATCGATTGTCTTTAAACTCTGATAGGCAAGCCAGTAAAATGGCTGCTTATCCTCATATTTTATTTCTTCATTATCAACTACTAAATCCTGGGCTTCATCTATTAAGACTGCATCATAGACCTCTTTTATCTTATCAACCTCTTCTAAAAAATATTTACAGGCATGGACCAATTTTTCGTTTGGATCTCCATCTACAAGCTTTTTTCTACCAGCATGAAGAGGCTTCTTATCATGAATATTACATAGTTCTCGATAAAAACCCGGCTGATCTTTAGCACCCCAGGCGTGTAATACCTGTAAATTTTCATTATTATCTGGATCATATTCAACCTTGCCATTACTAAATCTTTTGAGCCATTTATTTACCTCCACAATAATACTATCATACAGACTGCGGGTAAAAAATACTAAAGCTATTTTCCAGTCAGGATGTTTTAAATGCATATGAGCAGCTTTTTGAGCTAAAAGTACAGTTTTACCTGAGCCAGCAATTCCTCTAATCCGCTGAGGTCCAGGAGGAATTGTTTTACCGATTACCTCCTGCTGCATATCCACTTCATAAAGATCCTCTTTAATTTTCTGTTTCACCTGACTTCGCTTTTTTAACTTATCCGATTTACTGGTCTGATCTTCATTATTTGAATTAATATCTGTAGAACTTTGAACACTGTGAGTAATCTGACCTGTTAAAATCATTAAAATATCATTCCAGGCTCCACTGCTCAACTTTTCATTACCAGCTAAAGTATCAATCTCTTCAATTCTATTTAAAAATTTCTTTGGTGTTAATTGATCTTAAAAATAATTTTTTTATCATCAAAGTTCTGCTCCAACCACTGTTCTTTATTTATCTCAGATAGAATTACTGCAGAACTCTCTTTAATTCTCCTTAGGTTTCTATTACCTTGATAAAGACCCTTTAGTTCATATAAGTTATCTTCAACTTTATAGATTACTTCCTGATTGTTGCCATTTTTAAAATCCCAGCGCTCATACTGAGCATTAGTAAGTTCATCTAATGTAATTTCATTTACCTCTAAAACTATAACACCTAAATCTTTATCAATTATTGTAATATCAGGTTCTTTGTGTTTTTCTCCTCGTTTAGAAAAAAGAGGATATCGCCAGTAGGCAAGACACTGTCTGCCACTAAATGCTCTTCTTACAGCATCCCAGGAGTCTTTATAAGCTGGTGGTTTATCTTCAATAGTATCTGTAGTTATAAACTTATATTCTGAACTAATTTCAATGCTGTTATCTTTATTAATTTTAATAATATTATTTTCATCAGCATTAAAAACTAAATTGCTGCTAATCTTTCTACTTTTTTCTTTTCTATCTTCTATTTCCTGACTGTTCTGACTTTTCTTTAAATCATCTATTTCCTGCTGCAGTTCTTCAATCAGACTATCATATTTCTTTTCAAGTTCTGTTAAATTTGTTTTGGACTCATTATTTTTTTCGGGCAGTTTGAATTTATTTGCTTCGTAATTCCAGTCTCCATAAAGCTGCATAAACCAGACAGCAAGTTTATGGCTTAAAGAAAGCAGGGTTTTAGCAGCTTCAGTCGAATCTAATGACTCATGTACACCTTTATTACCTTCAATTCTTAAAGTATGGAATACATCTTCAATTTCTCCCTGAATTAATTCTTCTCTTTCCAACAATTTTAATTTATTAAAAAAGCTATTTTCTTCAGGCTCCTCTAAATTATCATAGGCATATATGTAATCTACAATCTGTTCTGTAAACATCCTTAATTTGATAATTGTAGTATTTGGGTCCTGATATAAGTTCTCTTCTGCCAGTTCAGCTATTTCTGCTAAATTTGACCACTTAGTCTTTAAAAAAGAGAAGTTACTCTGCATTTTAAACCACCTCATTCTAAATATTCTGTCGATTTAAGTCGTAAATTGTCAATAATATTTGCTAGCAATAACTTTTATTTCCTAATATTAAATATTCGTTAAATATTGGCGATATCCTGCTTTTGAGGTGTTTTTCTTTAGTCTATCATATTGATATGATAGCACTATGTCGCGAACAAATGTATAAATGCAAAAAACCCTCCTCAAAATGAGAAGGGTACTTAAATAGTAATTATAAATATTTTTAGTGTTTAATATAATTAATAAATTCTTCTTCTGAATCAACAGATAATATTTTTTCACTTAACTCTTCTATTTTCTCTAATTTAGCATTATTGATTATAGAGAGAGTTTCAGGATCCAAATTACCAAACTTAAAATTTATTTGTTTAAGCAAAATTCTTTTTGCTTCTTTAGTTCTCAATTTATCAGCTGCAGATATCACAATATCAGCCTCCTTTTTCATCCCTTTATACTTTAATCTTTCATTTAGAATATAATAATTAAATTCCTCTCTACTAACAGCAAGATAATTTACTCCTAGATAAAAAATATCTCTATCAACACCGTTTTCACTAATTACAAAAGAGATTATTTCCTCATAAACAACTGTAATATCTTTTATCTTTGAAATCTTAAAAAATTTTAAAGTCAACCGTACTCTTCTATCTCCTAAAACTTTCAAATTAGAATCATTGGAAAAATCATAAAATACCGTTTCAAAATCCGGCAGATACTTGTTCAAATCATAATTCATGATTATATTTTGATCAAAATATTCTGCAAAACTTTTTATTACAAGACTGCCATTACCGCCATGGTAGAATAAGATAGGAATAATAAAAGATAATTTTTTTACTCCCTTGGTCCTTTTTTCGCGCATCCAGATCCTAGCTAAATAATTAAATATCTGCATTACTGACCATCTATCATTATAACTTTTGTGTTCAAAAAGTAAATAAACTCCGTATTTTTTATTCTCTATTTTTGATTTAAACAATAAATCAGAATAATAGCTGCTTTTTCCAACATAAGAAATTGGTCTGGGATCAAGTTCACTGAAATCAACAAATTCTCTCAAATTCTCCGGTAGATAACTCTGCAGAAAATTCTTTGTGATATCTAATCTGCCAAAGGTCTTCTTAAAGAAATCATCATGAGGTGTATTTGATTTTTCAGGCACGGCATTTATCCCTTCTAAATATATTTTACCATAACTTAAAGCACAAGTTCAATGATAATATAAATATTATACCATTAATTGTAAATTATAGCAAATATATTCTTCTTATTTTTTCTTTTTAGCTGCATTTCTCATGTTTCTAAAATAGATACCTGCTCCACCAATTTCAGCCGTCATCTGTCCATCAATAATATAATCAATTTTATCTTGGATTGTTTTAATATAATTAATTTTCCATAATCTTTATATGATAGGCTTAGATCGATTTAAAATAATTAATTAAGAAAGATATCGATATTTAGGATTATAAATTAGTATATGCGAGCATAAGGAAGCTAATCCATTTTAATGATTTGACATAAAATAATTAGTTTCCTATAATAATTGTGGTTTTAATAATTCCACACAATCAAAACTTAGGAGGATAAAAATGAAAAAAACACTAACTATTCTATTAATCACAGCTATTTTTCTTGGCAGCTTTTCTATGTTCACCTTAGCCCAGGATTCAGATGATGTCATCAAGTTAGCAGATTCTAACTGGCCCGGTCTGAGAGGAAAAAATGCTATAGTTAAGTACATCTTAGATAATGTAGGCTATAAAGTGGAAAGAACCACTGCAACAGATCCTATGCTCCGTCAGGGAATAATTCAGGGAGATATGGATATTTATCTTGGAACCTGGATGCCTTCTTTAAAAGAATCAAGAATGAAAAATCAGGACAAACAGCATCTGGTAACCAAAAATATGCATACTGGAAGTCTGGGGATGGCAGTTCCTAAATATGTAGCCGAACAGGGAGTAGATAGTCTGGCTGATCTACATAAATATGCTGACAAATTTGACAAAAAATTATATGTAGGTCCATCCGGATGGGTCTATGATGGAATGCTCAGAAAAGCTCAGGAAGATAATACATATAATTTAAAAGACTGGGAGCTTGTAAGCAGTAGTCCGGCAGCACTATGGTCCCAGTTAGATAAAGCAATTAATGAAAAGAAATGGATTGTCTGGGCAGGTTGGAAACCGCACTGGATGAATACAGTTTATGATATGGTTTATTTAGATGACCCAAAAACTATCTTTGGGAATAAATACTCCTGGGTAGAGACAATCACCAGGAAAGGTTTTCCGGAGGAACATCCAGAAGTTACAACTTTTCTTAAGAATTTTATTATAACCTCAGAAACACAGAGTCTTCTCAGTTATGAGATCGGTCAAAATGAAAAAGATGTAGATAAATTTGCAGAAAAATGGGTGAAGGATAATATTTATAAAGTGGATTCATTCCTTTCTCTGGTTGAAGCTCCCAATGGAGAACCAGCTATAGATATCTTAAGAAAAAATATAGGTATGGATAAATAAATATAATTTAAATATAAAAAACTTTAGTTTTTCATAAACATTTAAATCAAGGCAGCTTTTACATTCTTAAAGAATACTTCAATCTTGCTTTACTGAAGATATTCCAGAATGTTTAAAGCTGCCTTTTTATTATTGATTAAAAACTTATTAGTTAATTCAACTGAATTCAATTTTATCTTGTAATTTGTAAACTTAAAAATTCCAGTCTAGATCCAACTTATATTGGTCTATTCCTGTTCTGCATTTCCAATCTTTTATTTATTCTTTTCTCTTTTCTTTTTAGCTGCATTTCTCATGTTTCTGAAATAGATACCTGCTCCACCGATTTCAGCCGTCATCTGTCCATCAATAATATAATCAATTTTATCTTTAATCTTTTTTATTGAATTATCAAGTTCTTCAGCCTTTAAATTATAGATATCATCTTTAATACTTTTCACATCATGTTTTAATTCTTCAACAGGCGGTTTAACTAAAAATTTCTTTCCATTTAATAATTTAACTACTGTCATTTCAAACTCAATTAATTTCATTTCAATTTCAAAAGTCTCCAGTTCCTTATATTCCTTTTCCAATTCAGCAATATCTTTCTGTAGTTCTAATAACATTTAATCATCTCCTAATATTATTTTTTTAATATTAGAGAGATGGACCCGGCTAAAAGTTATTCTAGATATTCAGCCTTAATTTCTTCAATCTCTTCCTGCAGCATTTGATCAATTTTTGTGCTGTAATTATCTCTTTTCTGCTTAACTAGATTTTCAAGATTCTGATGCCAATCTTCTTCTGCGTGCGGACAGAGAAACTGATCAAATCTTGTTTTCTTCTTGGCCATTGCTGAGCCAAAATCTTTATAGTCCAAAACATTTCTTTTTACCTCACATTTGCTGTCACAGATATTACAGTACATTTCTTCTTTTTCACCTGGAGCTTTATAAAAAACTGTCAGGCCAGTAGTATAAGTCATAGTAAAAACCTCCTTTTTTAGCCATTAAAAAAACTCTTCTCAATAAGAGAAGAGCTCAATAAATAGTCATCAGCATCTTTTCTTATCTTTCAGCACAACTGCTGCGGAAATTAGCACCTTCCCTAACGGGGGTTGCTGGGTTTCACCGGGTCCGTTCCCTCCACCACTCTTAATAAGAGTAGAATTATTAAATTGTGATTATATATTAACACCACTTTACAAAAAAATTAGATAAAAAATTGGCGACTTATTCCTTCTTTTGATATAATATTTGTTACCTACAACAAATATGAAAGGAATAAACCGCCATGAATATTATATCAAATAACTCACAAA
>Ga0208153_100167_pt1 | contig 25904 bp, 26 predicted proteins | sample Wag42014_10_18_FD_187331 | JGI IMG/M metagenome (GOLD analysis project Ga0208153, IMG submission 187331) | Deep subsurface shale carbon reservoir microbial communities from Ohio, USA - Utica-2 Time Series 2014_10_18 (SPAdes) (version 2) ... | reverse complement strand
TTCAGGCAGAAAGTGCTTGATATTCAGTTTGGCTTAACTTATACATGGTTACAATAATGTGGTTAATTTTACACTCAACTGTCCGAAACAAAACGATACGCTGTCCGAAATGACCGATACAGGCAGCTTGTGGGGGCGGTTCCGGTTCTTCAGGTGATTCAGCACAGAATTCAGGGATAAATGATGGGACACAAAACTCAAGTGGTTCTTTGTCAGGTGTGGTTATTGACGGGTATTGGCAAGGTGCTGAAGTATTTATGGACTTCAATGGTAATTTTGAACATGATGAAAATGAGCCTTTGGTTACTACAGATGCATATGGTCAATACAAATTTGAAAATCTGGACAATGAATCATTCGGTCATCCGGTTGTGGCAAAAGGTACAGCAGGAGTTACTTATGATGACGGCTTGGGACAGTATCTAACGGATAATATTACAATGGTTTCTCTCGATAACGATTCAATGCGGGTAGTGTCACCTTTTACGTCGCTTCATTGGTACTATATGAATAATGATAATATGACTTTTGAAGAAGCCCGAAATAAAGTGATGGAAGAGTTTGGATTGCCATCCCATCAGGCAATCTTTGAGGATTTTGTAGAAAGAAGTTATGACAATGTCTCATACCAAAATATGGTAAACACATCCCTGAGAATGGGAGAATACATGGGTTATTACTTCTCTTCAGACAATAGTACAACCAATATGAGAGAAGAGATGATGAACGGTTTCACTTATATGCATCAGAATGTAGGCTGGGATAATTTTACTGATGACAGCTTCACACCCGGCATGGGAATGATGCGAGACAATTATCCTATTAACGGTATGCCGCGAATGGGAATGAGAAACTAGAATCCAATCAATTATTCATAAGCAATTTCTCAAAAGAGGGCAAGTAGCACTTGCCCTCTTTTCCTTATCTGCCGATAAAATTTTTTCAAAATATATAAAATTCATCGCTTACAAATATTCTATCTCTCTGATAAATAAAACTTAATAAAAAAAGTTAGTCATGGCTAATTTTTTCATTGACACCGTCTTTTTGAAGTGTTAGAAGCTTCTAACTTAAATACATACAAGTTGAGTAGGAATTTAGCTGCAGGAGGTTAGTATGATTGTAAAAAGCAAAATATTTTTAGCGGCGTTATTTGCGTTATTGTTTGTTACCTCATTTTCCACGGCAGAAGCAGCCGGATCATGGAATGATGTGACATCTGAAATTAAGGAATATGTGGATAATGGTTTGAAAGAATACAGTAAAGGTAATGTAAAAGCAGCAAAGCAAAATATAACTGATGCATATTTCAGGGTTTTTGAGGAAGAAGAAATGGAGCAGGCTATTCAGGCAAATATTGGTGGACAGACTGCTTTTAAAGTCGAGTATATGTTCGGCGAAATTAAAAAACTTATGGACAAAGGCGCATCTCAGCAGGAAGTAGCGGAAATGACCGGTTTGTTGATAAAGGATTTAAACACTTATTCAGCTCAGCTTAATGAACTTGCTCCCAGAAAAGAGCAAAGTCCTTTTCAAAAGCTGCTTTACTCACTTCTTATAATTTTGAGAGAGGGTTTTGAGGCGATTCTGATTATAAGTGCAATTCTTGCTTACCTTATAAAATCCGGGAATAAGAAAAAAGCCAAAATTGTCTATAACAGTACAGCCGTTGCTATTGGTGCCAGTATAGTAACTGCCTTTTTGTTTGAATATGTGCTGGATATCAGCGGCTTGGGACAGGAACTTCTGGAAGGCATAACGATGCTGCTGGCAACTGCGGTTCTTTTCTTCGTAAGTTACTGGCTCATAAGCAAAGTGGAAGCAAAAAAGTGGCAGAAATATATAGAGGGCAAAGTTGAGAGCTCCCTTAAAACCGGCAACTTGTGGGCTCTTTGGTTTGCTGTATTTTTAGCGGTATACAGAGAGGGAGCAGAAACGGTGCTGTTTTATCAGGCTTTGATAGCCGATACCGATCCGTCTGCTTATGGGATGGTCGCACTTGGTTTTCTGATCGGGTGCGCAGGACTGGTCATTTTGTTTTTTGTAATTGAAAGAACCAGTTTGAAACTGCCTCTCAAACCATTTTTTCTGGGGACAAGTGCTCTTCTTTATTATCTGGCATTTGTCTTTGCCGGTCAGGGTGTTCGTGAACTTCAGGAATCAGGTGTTATAGGAGCAACAGCGTTAAATGGTTTTCCGACAATAGGCTGGCTGGGTGTTTATCCAACCTATCAGACTGTAATTTTACAGGCGATAATAATTGCGGCAGGCATATTTGCCGTCATGTATAACTTTATACCAAAAAGAGCAAAGGCCTGAAAAGGCTTGTTCAATAAAAAATTAACGGAGGTTTAATATGAGCATCAAAAAAACATTTTTAACATTAGCTGTTGCAGCATTTGCTGTAATGGTGAGTTACTCAAATTCCTACGCATTTAAGGAATATCCTGCGGGTGAGCCCAAGGAAGTAAACAGAATGGAAGTTGCTGCCGTGTATTTTCAGGCGGCAGAGATGGAGCCTGCCGGTAAATCCGGATTATCAGCGGCAGAATCGGATATCCACCTTGAGGCGGATGTTACCGCACTGATGAAAAATCCATACGGTTTTCCATTTGGCTCCTTTGTTCCTTATTTGAAAGTTGAGTATAAACTGGAAAATCTGGACAATGGCAAAACTCAGGAAGGTACATTTATGCCGATGGTAGCAAGTGACGGACCTCATTATGGAGCTAATGTCAAGATGATGGGCTTAGGCAATTATAAGCTGACTTATTTTATATATTCACCTGAAAAGCAGGGGCTTGTGTTGCATGCAGATAAAACCACAGGGGTTGATAAAACACGCTTTTGGAAAAAGCCAATTGTTCTTGAGTGGAAATTTACTTACACAGGTAAGTTCTGAAAAGTTTAAAGCCGGGAGATAACTCGTATCTTCCGGCTTAAATGAAAATAAGAATTTTCAGATAGTTTTTGTTAAACAAAGCACTTTAGAAACATTTAGAGATCTCTCGACTACGCTCGAGACGACATAAATCATTGTCATTTCGACCAAAGCAGAAATATTTGTTGAAATGTTTCTGCGGTGTGGAGAAATCTGGTTAGATACGTATTATGTAATAAATATACAAGTAATATTTACTTACAGGAAGAGGTTTCTAATGATTAAAGGAATGGCACTGGCTATATTATCCGGGCTGGATGCGGTAATTCTTATCGGGTTTTTGGTTGGTTATCTGAAGCATACTGAAATAAAGAATGCTGGGAAAGCAGTTTACTACGCTCTTGCAGCTGGTTTACTGTTCAGCTTTTCTCTCGTCTATACATTAAAGTATTTAAGTATTGAAAAAGAGGTAGAAGTCTTTTTTACTTTTACCGGATTTCTGTTGACGGTAATAATATTATCATGGGCGTTTTTTCAGAAATACGGTGTGAGTGAAAAGGGGAAAACAAATGATAATTTTATTCAGAAAGTTTTAATATTTGCTTATTGTCTTTATCTTGGGGTGGTATACGAAAACCACATATTCAGAGTTCCTTCAAAGATTTCTTTAGGTACAATGCAATCAGCCGGATTTGATACCCAGCAGTTTCTCATATACTGCGGAGTAATCACAGGCATTCTGCTGCTAATATTGTTTTTGTTTGCACTTGTCAATTTTCTTCGCAGATCACCAAATGATCGGAGCAGACGTTTATTACTAATTATAAATTTTATATATCTTGGCAAGCTTTCCATAATGGCAGTATACGGCTTGATTTTTGTGGATATTCTCCCTTCTTCCCCTTCTCTTATTAGTGGTGTGGCGCCTTTCTACAATAATATTGGTCTGTTTTCGTACTTTTTTCTGTTTGCAACGGGAGTAATCTTAATTTTGAATTTATTTATAAAAACTGATGATCTTATTGAATATGAAAGCCTGAACAGAGCCGAAATACGTAAAATCAAGGCACAGAAAAAGAAAAGACTTTTCTGGATAAAATTTCCGGCAACTTTGGCAGGTATTTTTATTTTAATACTTTCTGCGAATTATATTTCCATAAACCGCACTGTCAGCTTAGTACCCGCTGTACCTTTAAAGCCGGCAAACGGTGTGTTTGAAATAGAGAAAGAAAAAGTTAATGACGGAGGATTACATAGATTTTCCTACGAAACGAAGGATGATGTTACCATTAAATTTTTCATAATAAGAAAAAGTGAAGACGCATACGGGGTGGTTTACGATGCCTGTGATATCTGCGGTGCTGCCGGTTATTATCAGCATAAGGACAGTGTAATCTGCAGGCGCTGTGATGTGCTTATGAATAAAGCAACAATAGGCTTTCCCGGCGGCTGTAATCCTATACCCGTTAACTTTCGGGTAGAAAACGGAAAAATATATATAACAAAAAAAGAGCTGGTTAAAAAAGAAGATATTTTCAGGGGTTAGGAGAGAACCGGATGTTTTTTAGACTTATTAAGCGTACTTTTACAAAAGGTTTTAAATCAAAAATACTGGCAGTTGCAGCAATTATGCTGGGAACTTCTATGGCTACGACAATGCTGAGTATATCGATGGATATCGGCGACAAGATGAACAGGGAATTAAAATCATACGGTTCAAATATTGTTGTAAAACCCGAGTCGGCATACATTCCTGCTGAAATCAACGGTGTGGAAATAGGAAACAAAGAAGGTAACAAAAAATATTTAACAGAAAAGGACGCTTTGAAAATAAAAATGATTTTCTGGCGTCATAATATTGTGGATCTTGCACCTTATCTCAAAGTGCAAGCAAAAGTTAACGGGGAGAAAGCTGTTGTTAAAGGTACCTGGTTTGACGATGAAATAAGGATCCCTTCAGGGGAAAAGTACAGACTTGGGATTAAAGATTTAAAATCCTGGTGGGATATAAGGGGAGAGTGGATACAAGACGGTAAAAGCAGCAACCTTGCTATGGCGGGGATAAAATTTGCATCTGAAAATAATATTAGTAAAGGTGACTTGATAAAACTTGAATTCAATAAAGACGGTAAAAGAATAATAAAAGAAGTGAAAGTCAAGGGTATTATCAGCAGCGGAGATGAAGCGGAAAATCAAATTTTTGTTCCATTGAAATTCCTCCAGTCCTCGTTGAATATGGGAAATAAAATTGAAAAGATTGAAGTAAGTGCTCTGACTTCCCCGGTTAACGATTTAGCCCGAAAAGCGAGTAATGATCCTGAAAGTCTCACAGCAGAGGAATTTGAAACGTGGTACTGCACGGCATATGCTAATTCGATAGCTTATCAGATAGAGGAAGTAATCCCGGGAGCGGTGGCAGAACAGGTGAGACAGATTTCGGAGTCAGAAAGCAAAATACTTGGCAAAATAAACCTTCTCATGGTTCTCGTTACGATTGCTGCCCTGATAAGTTCTTCACTCGGTATTTCAAGCATTATGACAACTAAAGTTTTGGAGAGAAGACAGGAGATAGGACTGATGAAAGCAATAGGTGCAGAGGATATAAACATTGTGATGTTTTTTCTGGCTGAGATAGTCGTTTTTGCCTTAGCAGGTGGAATCCTTGGATTCTTTTTGGGAAGTGCATTTGCAAACATCATAGGAATAAATGTTTTCAGTGTTCCTGTGGCAATGAAATTACTACTGGCGCCTTTTGTTATTATACTGGCTGTGATGATTGCTGTATTGGGTAGTATTTCTCCTTTGAAAATAGTTTTAAAGCTGGATCCGGCTGAAGTTTTGCACGGATAGGAGTATAGGTTATGAAAAATATCCGAATGTTTTTACGATTGATTATACATGCTATCAAAGAAAGGAAATCGAGGACTTTGATTATTTTCTTCGCCATCTCAGTAGGTATCGGAACAATTTCGGCTTTGTCCAGTGTTTATTATGATATTAACACCAAAATGGCAAAAGAACTGAGGGCTTACGGCGCCAATATATCTGTTAAAGCGGCAGAGGGCGACAAATTCAGTATTGCAAAAGTTGATAATATCAAAAAAATTCTCGGTGAAAAATCTGTAGTCGGCATCAGACCGGATTTGTACGGCGTGGCAGATGTACAATCCAATAACTCCGTTCTCAAAAGTAAAATGCCCGTTGTTGTGGTGGGGACATGGTTCGATCAAATAGATGAAGTAAATCCCTACTGGAAGATCACCGGTTCTTTACCAGTTGAAAAAGGTACCGGTGAGGCTGTTTTAGGAGAAACTGTGGCTGAGAAACTGAATTATGGGATTGGCGATAAAATAAAATTAACTTCCGGCAAACTGTCAAGAGAGTTTATTGTTGGTGCTGTGATAAAAACAGGAGGGGGTCCGGATAACAGGATATTTCTGGATATTGAAGAAGCATGGAAAATTTTCGGAAACAAAGGTTATGTTAATACGGTAAAACTGAGTGTTATTACTGCCGATAAGAATCCGGAGTCTCTCATAGCTTCTGTTAACAAAAATGTCTCGGGGATTGAAGCCGGTTCCATTAAGAGGATAGCCAGCTCCGAAGGGAAAATTCTGAGTAAAATAAAATCTGTTATGTATCTTGTTGTACTTGTCATACTTGCATCCACAGTACTGTGTGTTTCCACAACGATGATGACTATTATTGCAGAGAGAAAGAAGGAAATAGCGCTTAAGAAAGCACTTGGGGCATCTAATATGATTGTTATCAGCGAATTTTTGACGGAAGCTTTTGTTTTAGGGCTCGCCGGCGGTATAGCCGGATATGTGTTTGGATATCTATGCGCTCAATTGATAGGTCAGAGTGTTTTTGATTCCTATATATCATTCAGAATAGCGGTTGTTTTTGCGACCGTTATGTTATCGGCAATTGTGGCAGGAGCGTCTGCAATGTTTCCGCTTAAAAGGGTTATAAACGTTGATCCGTCCGTTGTTTTAAAAGGAGAATAATATAAATAAGAGAGGTTTGATATGAGTCTTATAAAACTGAAGAATTTATCGAAAATTTATAACGGCAGGGTGAAAGCCCTGGATGATGTCAGTCTGGAAATAATGAAGGGCGACTGGGTGTCTATTATGGGTCCTTCGGGATCCGGCAAAAGTACTATGCTGAATATTATCGGCTGTATGGATACGCCGACAAAAGGGATGGTTCAAATAGACGGAATCGATATTACAAATCTTAACAAAAAAGATTTGACGGCAATCCGAAGGGATAAGATTGGACTGATTTTCCAGCAGTTTCATCTTGTTCCGTATCTTACAGCCGTTGAAAATGTGATGCTTGCCCAATATTACCACAGTATTTCTGATGAAGATGAAGCTTTGCAGGCACTGGCAAAGGTGGGGTTGCAGGACAGGGCACAACATTTTCCGTCCCAGCTTTCCGGCGGTGAGCAGCAAAGGGTGTGCATAGCAAGAGCTCTTATAAATTATCCCAGACTGATTTTAGCTGATGAGCCCACCGGAAATCTCGATGAGGAAAATGAAAACATAGTGATGGACCTGCTCAGTTCTCTTCATAAACAGGGCCATACGATTGTTGTCGTAACCCATGACCTGAATGTGTGTAAGATGGCTGAAAGGGAGATAAATATGCAGCACGGCAAAATATTGGGCGAAATGGAGTGTGAAATGGTGTGTAAAACCGGGTAAATTTGTTTGCAGCTATTTTTATATATTTTATTTTAAAGGGAAATGGTATATGAACCACTTATGAACAATTCTGAGAATTTATTGTTTTATATCACGTATCTGTTTTACGGTTTAGCATTTTTTACCCTTGCGGTTTCAATCTTTTCAAAAAACCTTAAGATAAGCAAGCTTTATGTTGCCAAAATTTTGTGGTTGCTGGGTTTATTTGGATTAAGTCATGCAGTGCATGAGTGGTTGGAACTTTATTTGAAAATTGCCGATAGTCCGGTGGAGAGTAGTAAGCTTCTGAAATTATTCCAAATCTCCAATTTGTCTTTTTCCTATTTATTAATCCTATTTTTTGGAATTTTTTTGTTAAAACATCTTTATCCAAAAATAAAAAAATTTCTTAATATTTTTGCTGTAATTGCCCCGGCATTTGTTGTTGCTTTGATAATTGTATACATTAATAAAAACTTTCCCTCCTCTTTTTATGAAATATTGGATTATGTTGTGAGAAATTTTTTAGGTTTTCCCAGCGGTTTTATTGCAGGTCTGGCTATTATAATATATGCCGCAAGTTTAAAAAATATTAGTCCAAAAGGGAGTAAAAACTTCTATTTTTCAGGCTTATGGCTTATTTTGTATGCTGTTTCCACAGGACTTATTCCTACTGACATGCATGTAACTTTTTTTCAGGTAGATATTATTGTAATACGTGCAGTTGCGGCTTTCGGCCTTTTATTTTTTCTTATCAAGGCGTTTCAGACATTCGATATTGAGCAGTACAATATTATTGAAAAACAGATAAACTCGATAGCTGAAGCAGAGAAAATGGCATCACTGGGTAAACTTGCAGCGGGTATTGCTCATGAAGTTAATACTCCTCTGACAAAAGCATCCCTTAATATTGAATTGATGAAAAATAGTCTTGAGAAAGACAATTACAAAGATCATGCGATTTACAGAAGAATCGACAATATAGAAAAAAATATTGATAATGCTTCAAAGATTGCCAAAGAACTTTTGTACTTTTCAAGAACACAGGATGAAGAATTTCAAAGGGTTCCCCTGAAGGAAATTGTTGAAAATGCTTTAAGCCTTTTACAATCCAATATGTCAAGAGTCGAAGTGAAAATTTCTGTAAGCAAAAATTTATATATAGACTGTATTCCCTGGAAAATCGAAGAGGTGTTTGTAAATAATATAATGAACTCACTTGAAGCAATCGGGCACAAAGGGTGGATAAAAATTACCGCTCAAAAGGCTCAGGGAGAAATAAAAGTACTTTTTGAAGACAGCGGAGAGGGAATACCGGATGAAATTGCCGGGAAATTATTTGAGCCTTTTTTTACCACCAAAAAACCGGGGAAGGGGACAGGACTTGGGCTGTACATATGTTATGGTATAATGCAAAAACACAATGGAGAAATAAAAGTTGAAAAAAAGATGGATAAAAATATAATTGTTTTAGTATTTCCGGAGAATTGATTTTGAAAAAAATACTTATCGTTGATGATGATGAAGAACTTTTGGAATATTTGAAAGAAGCTGTTGAGCTTGAAAACATAAATGTTACATGCACTGATGACCCATATAATGCTCTTGAGTTAATCAACAGTTCAAACTATGACCTTGTTTTGCTTGACTACATGATGCCTGATATGGATGGTATAGACCTGTGCTCAAAAATCAGGGGAAAAGCACCCGGTATAAAAATTATTTTGATGACGGCTTTTGCTACAGTGGATAACGCTGTCAAAGCGATGAAAAAGGGGGCGGATGATTATATTTCCAAACCTTTTAAAATAAATGAGCTTATTAATATTCTTAAGATTAATCTTGAAAAACTGGAATTTTCCAAATGTTTTCATAATTCTGAGATGGATGAGGTTTTCGGTGTTCTTTCAAATTCTATAAGAAGAAAGATTATGTTTATTCTTAAAGAGGCCGGCAGCATGAAATTTATGGATATAAATAAGAAACTGGGTATTGAAGATCATACAAAAACAAACTTTCATTTAAAACAGCTGAGAAAAACTAAATTTATAGAGCAATCGCCTGAAAAAACATATTCTCTAACCACCAAAGGGAAGCGCTTCTTAAGCTGTATCGAATCTTTTTCTAAATAATATTTATGTGAAATTTATTTCACATCATTTCCCAATCCCGTGCATAAAATTTATCTGGATGTGATTCTTTTTAGATAATATTCTTCCAGTACAGCATCTAAAAAATAACAGGAGGAAAGTATGCGAAAATTTTTATTTTCATCTATTGCTGTGTTCGCAATGATGTTTGGTATTTTGTCAGTAAGTTCTGCCGCCGATACGATGGTGGCGGAGAAGGTTGATTCGCCGCCGGTGGTGGACGGTCAGACTGATAACGTCTGGTTAGGAGTGGAACCTTTAATAGTGAGAACCGTGGTGGCTGACTATGATGCAGGTGATAACCACTATAAAGACAAGTGGTGGGATGCATATGAAGGTCAGGAAAAAACGGTTCAGCTTCGTTCAATTTATACGGATGATAAAATTTATTTTCTTTTTCAGTGGAATGATGAGTCTGACAGCCGTGACAGGCAATCCTGGTACTATAACAAAAAAGAAAGTAAGTGGATGCAGAAGCCCAAATACGTTCCGGATGCTAACGGCATGCCGCCTGCGTATGAAGACAAATTCACAATGTTCTGGAACATCTCTATTAAGGATTTTGAATCAAACGGATGCTCAACACTTTGTCACGGTGTAAGAATGAGAACTAACAATGATGGTGAAACAGCCGATATCTGGCACTGGAAGAGAGACAGAGGCGGACCTGTAGGTATTATCGATGATAAATGGCTGAATAACGATGAAAACGGCAGACATGGTGATTCAGGTAAAAGTAGCTATTCCAACAATGTTCAGGAAATTAAGAATGAAGGCAAAACTGTAAAAGCGCCCAAATACTGGATACCCGGCAGAGAAGATTATCACTGGATACTTAAGTCGGAAATCGAAAACGGGACAGCAAAGAAAATAGTCAAGGTGGATAAATACGGCAATCTTGAGGATGAAGCTGGAAATACTCTCAGTACCGGAGATTTCTATTTCGGCAGCCCAAGAGTTATTCCGAGTATTACAGTAAGGATGGGTGAAGGCAGCCGTGCAGACATTAGAGAAGCTCATAATTTCGAAGACGGGATGTGGACCCTTGAAATAGTAAGAGACAGAAACACAGGTGATGAAGAGCATGATGTACAGTTTACAGAAACAGGGAAACCTTACCTGTTTTCATTAGCAATAATGGATAATGAGGCGATAGCCCACTCAACACCGGGCGGGCTTTTGGGAAAAGCCTATAAACTTATTTTGAAATAAGTCCAAAATAAAATGCACCCTCTAAAAATGAGGGTGCTTTTCTTTCCTATTTAAATAACTCGCATAACTAATTTCACAGACTCTTTTTACAGCTACTTTTCTCAAACACACCGATGTGCAATAATTGCACAATCCGGGTAATATTTTCACATGCTAAATTTATCATATATTAAGAATATGTTGTTTTATAAGTAACTTATATAATCATATCCTTTTGGCACATTTACTGCTCTTATATATGCATAACAAAACCAAAAGGAGGAAACATTATGAAAAAGTTACTTATTTTAGCAGCAATCACAGTATTCGGAGCATCTATGGCTTTGGCGCATGGTAATGGTTATGGCAGAGGTTACGGAATGGGACCTGGAATGATGGGACAAGGACACGGACAGGGATATGGTCCTGGTAACTGTATGGGCAACGGTTTTCAGGGCGCCGCTGAACAGATAAATGAAGACGGTGCCAGAGAAGCTGTGCAAAATGTAATTGCAGCGAATTTTAAAGGATTTAAGATCGAAAAAGTTGAACAGTTTCGCATGCCTATGGGAACAATGTATGAAGTGGAAGCAGTTGACGGAAATAATAACAAATTTGAGTTTCACGTAAATCCGTGGGGCAATGTGATGGGGCCTTTTACCGACGGCTACAGAAATCTGAATTAAAGAAAGGCGATTATCGCCTTTCTTTTTTTCTTTGTTCACATATTTTATATACACAAGGAGGTAAGTTATGCACGGTTATAACGGATACGGTTTTGGCATGGGATATGGAATGGGTTTCGGATGGATAATCTGGATAGTAGTAATAGTTTTGATAATATTTTTATTAGTAAAGCTTTTTGGCAGTCAAAACAATTCCACAGGCGGAGAAGGAAACAGGGCTCTTGAAATACTTAAAGAGAGGTATGCGAAAGGTGAAATTGACAAACAGGAATTCGAGGAAAAGAAGAAAGATTTAAAATGATAATTTTTGAAATGTTTGATTGAATTCGGCTTGTATTACATTTAATACATGCAATTATTCAACTTTTACCTGATCCCATTTCCCTACTTCTCCATTTAACGATTTCACCTATAATGTCCCACTTCCGAAAACCTGGAATGGCACATTAACCAAAGCTCTCAATATTGTCGAGTGGTATCTACACTGTTGCGGTTTTAGCGCAAATTGGAATTTTTCTAATTATATCAATAAAATATGTGAAAAAATTTTTACATTTTTGACATATGTCAATTAAATTATGGGTATGAATATTAGTATTAGATACATGAAATAATTCAAGGAGGTGTTAATGAGTATTTTGTTAAAAAAGCTTGTTTGACAACTTGGAAAATTAGCACATTTTAGTTAAAGAAACAAAAATAATAAAGGAGGAAAAAAATGCCCCCACATTGCGACACAAAAGACGGACCTGTTGCAGAGGCCGTAAACAAAGCATTGGAAACAGAAAACGTGAATTACATTTTAATCTGGATTCCAAAGAGTGGAGAAAATGAGCTGAAAAGTGTATTTGAAAAAGCGCTAAAAGCCAGAAAATTAGGAAAAGAAGCTAAAGATGTTGCTGATCTTTGGGTTCTCGAAACTGCTGTTCGGCTGCATAGGGCTGGAGAAGGAGCTCCATACACAGGTATTAAACCTGCCGGCCTTGATGAAGGTCCTGTTGTTCCTAAGGCTGAGAAAGCAATAGAGACAGGTGATCCGAAAGAGGTCATAGATTTCATGAAACAAACAGTTGAGAAGGAGCTTCAGAGAAGATTTGAGCTTGTTTACTCGAAGAAAAATTACGATGTAAACGATGTTGCCGCAGGAAGGGAATATATCGATGCATTCATAGGATTTGTTGTACATTCTCACCATCTTTATCAAAATATATTCGGCACCGAACATGAAGAATAAAGGAAAAGAGTAAAAGTAAACTCTGCTTTCAGAAGCAACATAATAGCCGCGCACGGCAAGAGGAGTAAATACTATGCATGCAAGACAAATTTCCAAGGGTATTGATATTATCGCTACTGTTCACTGGGAACGGAGATTGTTCGACTCATTGATTCCGTTGCCAGACGGCACCAGCTACAATGCGTATCTTGTTCGGGGCACTGAAGCAACGGCATTGGTGGACAGCACAGATCCGGAGCTAAGAGATGACCTGATGGAGCAACTGCAGGATGTTGATCAGATCGATTACATCGTTTCGCAGCACTCCGAGCAGGATCATTCGGGTTGCATTACCGAGCTGCTAGAACGCTATCCACAAGCAACGCTTGTGTGTAGTAAAAAGGCCGAAGATATCCTGATAACTCACCTGCAGATATCTACCGAGCGTGTCCGGGTAGTCGAGGACGGCGAAAGTATTTCTCTAGGCGACAAGACCTTGCAGTTTGTCTACACCCCTTGGGTGCATTGGCCGGAAACCATGTGTACGTATGTGCCGGAGAACAAATGCTTGTTCAGTTGCGACTTCTTTGGTTCGCATCTGGCAACCACAGATGTCTTTGTTACTGACCAGGCAAGGGTATACGAGGCGGCAAAGCGGTACTACGCCGAGATAATGATGCCATTCCGAAAAATCATCCAGAAGAATCTTGAAAAGATTGCAGAGTGTCCCTTCGATATTATTGCTCCCAGCCACGGCCCGGTTTATGACGATCCCGGTTTCATTCTCGATGCCTACCGCGACTGGATTTCGCCGGATATGAAGAACGAAGTAGTCCTGCCATACATAAGCATGCACGGCAGCACCGAACGTATGGTCAAGCACCTCATTGACGCTCTCGCCCGAGAAGGCATAACTGTACATGCCTTTGATTTGGCCGTAACCGACATCGGCAAACTCGCCATCGCCTTGGTTGACGCCGCCACATTGATCGTCGGTACACCGACTGTACAAGTTGGCCCGCATCCTGCCGTCTATTATACGGCGCATCTTGCGAACATGCTCCGTCCAAAGCTTAAATACGCCGCGATAATCGGTTCTTACGGCTGGGGCAGCAAAGCCATCGAGCAGATTTCCGGTCTGATTCCGAATCTGAATGTAGAGGTGCTGGGTACATTACTCCACAAAGGCGCACCAACATCCGAGACCTACGCGGAATTAGACGATCTTGCTGCAGCTGTTGCTAAAGCACACCGCGACGATGAATTGATAGTAACGTAAATAATGCAAGCAAAAAGATGAAAACAAGTATTAGAGTAACTGAAAGAGATTTGCAGTCATTAGCTTATCTTTCAGCATGGGACAGATATGGGACATACTGAAACACACAGAACACAACGAGTTGGATGGCTTCGTGCAGCAGTCCTTGGTGCAAATGATGGTATTGTTTCCACTGCCAGTCTGGTTTTGGGCGTTGCTTCCTCAGGAGCGAATCCACAGGACATATTGGTGGCAGGCGTAGCTGGACTTGTCGCCGGTGCTATGTCGATGGCAGCGGGTGAATACGTATCGGTCAGCTCACAAGCTGACACAGAGGGCGCTGATTTGGCCAGAGAGAGTGAAGAGTTGTCTTCTGACCCTGAACAAGAGAAAGCGGAGCTTGCGACGATCTATGTCAAACGCGGATTGGATCCGGAACTGGCTAACACAGTGGCTAATCAATTGATGGAGCATGATGCATTTGGTGCACATGCGCGTGATGAGCTGGGTATTTCCAAAGCCCTGGCTGCTCGCCCTATTCAAGCAGCGTTTGCTTCTGCAGGGACATTTTCAGTGGGTGCTGCCCTTCCGTTGATGGTCGTCCTTTTGTTTCCGTCTTCCACACTCATTTGGGCTGTGTCGGGTGGTTCACTCTTGTTTCTTGCGCTGCTGGGGTCATTGTCAGCCAAAGCAGGTGGAGCTCCGGTGATAAAAGCTGCCTCCCGTGTTACTTTCTGGGGTGCTTTGGCAATGGCATTGACCGCTGTAGTCGGTGCGCTTTTCGGGGTAGCTGCTTAAAATTTTAGGATTTTTAGTTAAGGGGGAATTTATCACTCTTTTTTCATTTCTTATCTTCAGCCATTTCATCCAAATTGAGAGCTTTTAATAATTCAGGAAGCGCGGCTTCAGGCTTGCAAAGATTATTCCGAAACTAAGTGTTATCAAACATGCGGGACTAAAGTCCCACTTCCTAAAACCGAGAAAAACACATTATTCAAAGCTCTCATTTCTGAAACCTTTCAGTTTCATAAAAAACTTAATTTCCCACTGGCATAACACCTTGTTTTGTAGTATTTCATTACAGTAAAATATTCATAAGGGGTTTGGACTATGATGGAAACCAACTTTAAAGATGTTCAAAAGGAATTGAAAAAGCACGACAGTGACATAGCCAGAGAGGCGCTAAATATTTTATTTGTTTTGGTTATAGCTCCTGAAAGTGAGGAAGAAGCTGAGTATCTTTGTAATTCTTTTTTGCCTGAAAGAGCTTATGTATCAAAATTAAATTACAAAAAAAATTTTAAAATATTGGACCCGTTTTTTGAAGAGTTGCTAAATCTTATTGATAAAATAATGAATAATTTTAATGACATGGTAAACAATAAAGATAAACCTGAAGAGCTTAGTGAAAGTATGGAAGAAATGGTTAAACTGCTGAAAAATCATAATACACTAAGCAAGAAAGAATTTCTTGAGCTATCATTAGATACAGCTATGGGTACTATGGATGCCTTTGATGACAAATTTGGTGATTTTGTTAGTGAGTTAACGGATAATTCGGCTGAAATGAGAGAATTTTTTAATTTTATTGACTTTTTGAAGGAAGATTTGGATTCACACAAAGCTAAATTAAAAAATGAAAAAATTACTGAAAATAAATACCATGCAGTTATAGAAAAAGTGTGTGTTTTAATGTTTAATTTAGTTATTTTGTCAAATATTATGATAATTATGTTTAAAGAGGATTTTGAGTTTGATTACGAAGGGAACGAACTTGATGAAGAATCAGTCTTTGACCCGTTTGATGATGACGAAGACATACATGACGTGGAGCCAATATTTGATCCTTATGATAACAGGGCTTTTGAACTTAAATTTAAACTCATGCACTATTCTCCCGAAGTTTACCGAACACTTGTTATCCCGGCTGGATACAATTTAGATACCTTACATCATATTATTCAGGACATTTTTGAATGGGACAATATGCATTTGCACGAATTTATTAAAAATAAAAAAAGATATAGCATGAATCCTGATTCCACTTATGACGATGATTACAGCAATCAGGTTTTTTTGTCTGAAGTTTTTAAACGTAAGGGCAGTAAAATAAAATACATGTATGACTTTGGTGACAGCTGGCTGATTGAGATATCAGTCCTAAAAACCCACAAAAATATGGAAAAACCTTACCCTGTTTGCATTGATGCATATGGTACATCACCAGAAGAAGACAGCGGTGGAATTATGGGTTATATGGATATGATTGATGAAGAGGAGTTGGCTGAAAATGAATATGACATAAAAGGAATAAATAGAGTTTTGAAAGATTCTTATAAAAATATTTTTGATAAATACAAATAATAAACAATCATGAAAAAGAGTTTGTGACCTTATAAATAATTTTTTGTAAGTTCCATATTATACATTTATCCTTTCGCCATATTCTATTAGAAACCGGTTCATAGCGGGGTTCCTATCCCTGAGAGGCTTTGTCCATTTTTATTATGAAATAAATAGAAAATTGATATTATACTTACAATCTGTTTTCCAATCAGAAGAATTGACAATACGAATAAATATGAATAAAATAGAATAAGAGGTGCTGTTATGCCAAAAACAATTACTATTAGAATAGACGACGAGACCTATGAGATGATTAAAACTGCAGCCGAAGGTGACCGGCGTTCAATTTCCAACTTTATTGAATATGCCACAATAAACTTTTTAACCGAGGAAAGTTTTGTTTCTGACAGCGAAATGCAGGAAATACTAAAAGACAAAAGCCTGTTAGAATCACTAAAACAAGGCAGCAAAGAAATCAGAGAAGGAAAGTATCGCTTTGTCGATTAAATTTAAAATAGCAGAAACTGAGAGTTTTACAAAGAAAATCTATAAAAGTGAGTACAAAAATCTTTATAAAAAAATAAAAGAATACGCTTACCCTTTGTTGAAAAGAAATCCATTTTTCGGACCAAACATAAAAATACTAAAAGGAAATTACTCAGATTTCTACCGGTTTCGAATTGGTGATTACTGGCTGTTTTGTACAGTAAACAAACAAGAGATAATAGTTTTTATAATAGACATAATGCACATAAAAAACGCATACAAATGAGTACTGTCAATTTTAGTGATATTGAAACTTGACTATAATTTAATTATCTAAGTATAATGAATATTATGAAAGATATACAAAACTATATAATATATTATTTGGCAGGATGTGCTGACAGCCACAAAAAACGAAAAGGATTGAGTCATGGGAAGATATGATAAAATTATATTTCAGGTGCTGAGCGGTACAAGTGATGCAAATATTGCTTTTTCTGACCTGATTAATCTTCTGCAGTATTTGGGGTTTGAGATGCGTATTAAAGGCAGTCATCATATTTTCCGTAAAGCAGGAGTTGAGGAAAAACCAAATTTACAGAAGGAAGGGAGTAAAGCAAAACCGTATCAAGTCAAACAAGTAAGGAATATCATGTTAAAATACAAGCTGGGGGTAAGTAATGACAAATAAATATGAAATCATAATTTTCTGGAGCGATGAGGATGAAGCATATGTTGCAGATGTGCCGGAACTACAAGGGTGCATGGCGCATGGTGATACATATGAATCTGCATTAGCCAACATCAAGTCTGCAATGGAGCTATGGATCCAGACAGCTAAAGAATTCAATGATCCTATTCCCCAGCCCAAAGGTCGCCGATTGGTTTATGCATGAGGATTTGAACCATCTCCTAAAGGCGGCGTTCGTTCACTCGCGCGGCTTATGAATATAAAAAACTGCTTTTGAAATGGCTGTCAGAAGCAAAGCGACTACTTTTCTGTATATTCCGGCTCGAAAGGCCAGGTGTCCGATATGAACGGAGCCACCCTTCCGGAGCTGAGAGCCATTTAATTCCGATAGCAAAACCAGCGCCAGTAAAAATCTATTCTATCGATTTATTCAATAATTTCTTGCAATTTTCGGGAATTCCTCCTGCACGTGTCCGCTTACGAGCGGAACTTTGTCCATTTTTAGTATGCAACAAATAACATTGTCCGAATTACTCCGATACGGTGTCCGAAAACTAGCGATATGCTGTCCAAGTTAATCAGATACATGGAATTCCCTTTTGTCATAACCCGTATCCATAAAGGCGCATAATTTTGCCATAGTCGGTCAGTTATAAGCATGAATTAGCTGAAACTAGGGAAATTGGTTGACCTTTATTTGTTTTTGTTATTGCAGAATTTTTTATTTATTACTTACTGATTCTTTGATCATAATATTTCTTTCAACTTGTTTCCTATTGAATTAATGTTAAAAGGTTTTTGAAGAAAAAATATGTTATCTGACTTGCTTACTTCTTCTGTTATGTGACTTTCCGGGTAGCCGGAAATAAATAAAGTCTTTAACTCAGGATATAGCTTTTGCATTTGATAAAAAAGCTCTTTACCATTCATTTCAGGCATTACAACGTCAGTAATTAATAAATCTATATTTTTGTCCTTTTCTTTATATTCACCAGCTATCTTCATAGCTTCATGAGCAGAAAGCCTGGAAATTACATTATAGTTTAATTTTTGGATCATTTTATTACTCACAGCAAGGAGAGAAGGCTCGTCTTTAACTAATAATATTGTTTCGCCATTGCCCTTTAAAATACTTGTTCTTTCTTCATCACCGACAGTTTCTTCTCCTTTATATTTTGGCAAATAAACTTTAAAAGTTGTACCAACACCTATTTTGCTCTGGACATCTATAAATCCTCCGTTTTGTTTAGCGATACCATATAATGTAGCCAAGCCTATTCCTGTTCCGTTACCTTCTTTTTTTGTAGTGAAAAACGGTTCAAAAATCTTTTTCTGAGTTTCTTTGCTCATACCCATGCCATTGTCTTTGACAGACAGTACCACATATTCACCCAGATAACATTCGCTTTCAGAAACGCAGTATTCTTCATTCAGATACTCATTGGATGTTTTTATACTAACAGTACCTTTATCTTTTATTGCATCTCGTGCATTTACACACAGATTGGTTAATATTTGACTCACTTGAGAGGGATCTATTTTTACGAGCCATAAATTGCTACTTAACTCAAAGTTTAGCTCAATATTTTCACCAACAACTTTGCTTAGCATCTTCCTCATGTCTTTTATAGATTCATTAATATTTAATATTTTTGGTGATATAGGTTTTTCTCTGGCAAAATTTAATAACTGATCAGTTATTTCAGACGATTTGTGTGCTGCTTTACCTATTTCTTCAAAATATTCGTGAAATTCATCAGACCTATTTGATTTCAATAAACCTATTTCTGAATAACTGAGAATAACACTCAGCATATTATTAAAATCATGAGCAACCCCTCCGGCCAATCTGCCAATTGCCTCAAGTTTGCTGTTTTGATTAAGTTTGGCGTCAAGAATTTCTTTTTCTTTTTCAGCTTTCTTTCGTTCAGTTATGTCTCGAACAAAACTGCCATGAAGATCCTCTCCGGCAAAATTTATCTTCCTGACAGAAATTTCAACTGGGATAAAAGAGCCGTCTTTTTTCTGATGCTTTCTTTCGATTGTAACACTATTTTTTATATCTACATTATTCCAGATTTTCTTAAATGCTTCTTCACTAAGCTCTTTATCAATATCAAATACTGACATTTTAGATAAATCATCAACATGATAATCAAGCATCTGAGCAGCGGTTTTGTTTACAAAAGCAAATGCTCCATTTTCACGGGTCCAATATATTGCATCAGGAGCATCATCAACAAATGCTTTCGTTGTTTGCAGTTCATCATAATATTTCTTAGCTTCAGTGATATCAGTAATATAGCCTTCCAGAATATCAAGTCCGTTTTCATTTTTACCGACTTTTACTCCCTGTTCCCACATCCATCTGGTATCCCCTTCTTTGGTAACTATCCGATAAGTTGTCACAAAACTTTTATTGTTTTTAATAGACTTTTGAACTTTATTCCAAACTTTAGTTTGATCGTCAAAGTGTATAATGCTACCGTAAGAAATAAAGTTATTGTTTATTAATTCTTCAGCACGATGCCCTGTTAAATCCAAGCACCCATCACTTACAAACAACATAGTCCAGTTCGGATCATTTAGACATCGATAAACCATTCCAGGCAGATTAGACATCAGTGTTTCTAATCTCCGTTGCTTTTCAGTTATTTCTTTTTCTGCGTTGACTCTGTCAGTTACATCGAGAATTGTGCCTACAAGACCTGCAACTTCATCATCTTCATCGAAAAAAGTAGCTTTGTTAAAAATAACATAATGAACATCGCCCTTATTATCCTTAACCTGAGTTTCATAGATTTGTACACCTGGATTGGCAAAAAGCTCTTTATCTTTTTTGAAATAAACGTCTGCATATTCTTTATCGGTTATATCGTAAACACCTTTTCCTATGAGATTTTTTCTATTCGCTCCGAAAAAATCCTCAAAAGCTTTATTCATACCCAGATATTTACCGTCGGTATCTTTGTAGAATATAGGTACGGGAATGGAGTCGAGCAGATTTTGATAATTCAACTTTTGTTTGTTGCCTATTAATTAATTTTACCAGCTTCAAAGTTAGATGTACAGTAATTATGAGCAGATTTTAGATATATACTCAAAAATTCTCACAAATCCTCTTTATGCAATTATCAAAAATAGATTTTGTGTTTTTTCGAGTACTATTAATCTGTTTTTTCAGAGTTCACCCAATTCGTTTTTTCAGACAATGTTTTTTCCTTCAGTTTTTTCGTGATGTTTTTTCTCGCCATTCTTTTAAGATAAATTTTATGCTATAAAAAGGTTGCTATTGGCTACTATAAGTGATATATTTGCAACAATAATGCAAATATGCATATTTGAGGCAGCGATATGATTATTAAAATTGGATTGGAAAATTATAAGTCGATTAGGGAATACCAGGAGATTTCTTTCGAAAGTGTCGCGATTAACGCACACCATGAGAATACATTTTCCGTAACAACGAAAAATAATGACAAGGGCTACAGTTTATTAAAATATAATCTGATTTTCGGTCATAATGCTTCCGGTAAATCCAATTTTGTAAAAGGCATTGTTGATAATATTGCTTTTATAGTAAGTGCTAAAAATTTATCCGAAAATGACATTATCTTTGCCTATGAACCCTGTAAATTCGAAGGGTTGAGTGAATTTTCCAGTTTCTATGTTGAATTTATAATTGAAAATATCAAATACATTTATTTTTTTGCCTACAATAGTGAAAAGATTATCGAGGAATCATTATATTTTTACCCCAGCAACCGCAAGGCTTTAATATTTAGCAGAAAATATGATTCATATAAGTTTGGAAAGTATTTTAAAGGCAATAAAGACAGTGTCAAAAATGCCACACTAAGTAATCAACTAGCACTTTCCAAAGCATCAACAGACAACAGAAATGAAACTATCAGAAGAGTGTATAACTATTTTGGTAATTTTAGTTTAGGTAGTTCAATCTATGCACTAAGCAGAATGCATAACATTAGTGCAAAAAAAGCTTATCATGATAATAACTACAGAAAAGCACTTGAAAGCTTTTTGAAATTTTCAGACTTAGGACTATCAGGGATCCGTGTGGAAAAAGAGGATGCGCCGGTTAGTAAGATTCCTAAAGAATTAATGGATGATTTTAAGGTAAATGAAGATGACCTCAAGTACAGAATAATGTTTTTGCACAACTCTAAGCATGGTGACGCATCAATGGAAATTTATGAACAATCTGCAGGTACCGAACATTTATTTCAAATTGCCCCTGCTTTGATTACTTCTTTACAAACAGGCGGCTTTTTGATTTTGGATGAGTTTGATAGTTACCTGCATCCGTATATTTGTGAGATGATTATCAAAATATTTAACGATTCGGATATTAACATAAAAAATGCACAATTACTTATAACAACCCACAATATTGATCTGATGGCCAGCGATATAGTCAGAAGAGATCAGGTATGGTTTACTGAGAAAGAGAACGGTCTTACAAATCTTTATTGTCTGGATGATTTCAAAGATCGTTCTTTAAGGAACAACACAAATTTCGGAGAATGGTATTTGCAGGGGAAATTTGGTGCTATTCCGAGTATCAACCTAAAAGATTTTGCAAAAAACTTATGGGGAAATGATGGCAAGAAAACGGAATAAACTGAAACAGTTAAAACCCACATTACATATATTATGCGACGGTGAGTGTGAAAAAATATATTTTGATGCGTACAAAAATGATTATCTGAAAAAAATCGGAAAAACAGTTAACGTAAAAACGGTTATAATTGATTTGGAAAAAAGCTGGAAAAGAATTATAAATAAACAAATAAAAGGTCTGCCTAAAACTGATGTCGTATGGATAGTTATAGACAGGGACCAAAACCAGGAGGAGTTTTTAAGTGAACTGGAAAATTACTGCAAAGATAAAAACCTGAAACTTTGCCTAAACATAGTCTGTTTGGAATATTGGTTTTTTATGCACTTTAAAAACAAACATCCCAAATATAGTAAATGTGAAAATATCATGAACGACCTTAAAAAACATATCAAAAATTATTCTAAGGATCAGAAACAATTCAGAAACATTGTTCCAAAAGAATTTCTTAATGATGAAAGAATAATGTATGCAAAGCGTAATGCCAAAGCAAAAAGAAAGAATTATTCAGGTGTGCCGCTTGTGAAAAGAAACCCTTATACGGGAATGGATTTGGTACTTGATAATATAGATAAATTTTCAGATATTAGGTAGTTCCCATCCGAAAAGTCACTATATTTTAAAAAACGAGATGCTGAACCAAGTTCAGCATGACGGTTTACCAGTGATTTACGATAGCTGTCACCCTGAACTTGTTTCAGGGTCTCATAGTTTTCGGATGGAAACTAGGTAAGGTCAGTCGCTAATTTCTTCCACTTCGAAATGATCCGGGAAATTCCATCCCATGATTTTACATAACCTGTAGTACATTTTTATTGTAATGTTTACTTCTTCACCATTTCTCAATTGGTAACACAGTTGCTTATTGAGAAGCTTTCCCAATTCATAGCTGGAGTATCTCTCAGCCAGTTCTTTACGGTATTTCTCCCGAAGTTTTACCTTTATCTTCATATCTTTCTTTTATTATCTTTTAAGGCTTTTTGCAATAAATTTGATCTTTTTTATTGAAAACCTAATAAAATAGGTTATACTTATGAATAACCTAATATATTAGGATAAAACTTTACGGAGGTGCTTTATGAAAGTACAATTTGATAATTTAGAATCAATGGTCAAAGATGAGAGCAACACTAAAGTGAAAAGTCTTGATGATTTTTCGCTGCAACTGGAAGAAGGTGAAAAGCTTGCCATTGTGAATGAAAGAGTGGATGAGTATCGACTTGAGAAGTATTCTGGAAATTACGATTTGATTGAAAAAAGCGAACCAATGTCATTGGACGAGTTATTCTCTTATGCAAAAAAAATCAAACAGAATGGTAATGCAAAAATGTCAGAGCTAATTATGCAATTTATTGCAGAAGAAACTTACGAGCATTAAAGGAGAGATTATGATTAATAATATTGTGAATAATATAGTGCGAGTAAATACTGTGTATCCACGGCAAGATTTTTTGATCGCCCACAATTTGAATTCGGTTTATACTCTCGACAGACTGTGTAAAAAAGTCGCAAACTTCCCAACTAAGAAAAAACAGGTTCTCAGGAATATTATTTTGGATACACATAACAAAGACTATGACATACCCAGAACATTGCCGGGTAAAATTGTTTCTACATTTGATAAGGCCGATGCCGCTATTTCTTATTCCATGGAAGAAGATACAAAGATAAAATATGGAAAGTTCTACAAGTTGCGGTATGATGAGAATTATTATTATAAGGCAATCTGATGGTCCCGTATACCTCTGGAATATACGGGGCTTTTGCCCCGCTTTTGCACATGTATCCAATCAAAACCGGAGCCGAAAGTGTATCCAAAAGTGTATCCAGAACCATATTGGCGTGAAAATTAGTAATAGGATGAGATTTTAAAAATAAGCTATAAATAATTGATGATGAAGGTTAAATCAGCGGAGAGGGAGGGATTCGAACACCTTTCAGTATGTTATTGATGATTATGAATAATTTTGAAAAACCTATAAAGTCAGGGGTTTCAGCGAATAAAATTATAATTATTTATAATCATTTCATAATAATTTTTAGCACAATTTTAGCACAATTCTAAAAAAACTATCCACCCGAAGGCTAATCTTTTTTACAGATAATGAAAAATAGGGACAGGTAAATAATACTTGTCAGCATTATGCTAAACTTTCCGTTTTATAGAGTTAAAATTTAATTTTCGATTTGACACTGATTTATATGACAAGTTATAATAATTTTATAAAAAATCTGCAGAAATATGTAATATATTGTTGAGCCTGTCGTTTCGCGTCCGGATCAATGCACTGCGAATAAGTCCGTATCTTGTTTGGCGTGAAGTGGCTCACAACAAATGGATTCAACATACAATCCCTTCGGTAAGCAAATTTTCATATGGTTTTGCCGGAAGGGCTGCAGCGTGTTAGCTGCAAACAGCAAAAAATGCTATTATAATAGTTTATTCCTTTGCAATGGGCATGAATTATTTTTGTAAAATAAAAAGGAAATAAAAATGAATAGAAAAACTAAGCATAAAATTGTTATTGGTGATAGTCGTCAAATGGTAGGAGTGCCAGATAATTCGGTGCAATTAATAATTACTTCACCGCCTTATTGGCAATTAAAAGACTATGGTGTAACTAATCAAATCGGCTATAATGATAGTTATGAAGGATACATCAATAACTTAAATCTTGTGTGGAATGAATGTTATCGGGTTCTTGATAATGGTTGTAGGCTTTGTGTAAATATTGGGGATCAATTTGCTCGTTCAGTTTACTATGGCAGATATAAGGTTATTCCAATAAGAACCGAAATAATCAAATTTTGTGAAGCAATAGGATTTGACTATATGGGGGCCATCATTTGGCAGAAAAAAACTACTTCAAATACTACTGGTGGAGCTTCGTTGATGGGTAGTTACCCTACACCGAGAAATGGCATACTATCCATTGACTATGAATTTATCTTAATTTTTAAAAAACTTGGAACACCGAAAAGACCAAGTAAAGAAATTAAAGAATTGTCAAAAATGACCAAAGAAGAATGGAAAACATATTTCTCCGGTCATTGGAATTTTGGCGGAGTAAAACAAGATGGACACATTGCTGTGTTCCCGGAAGAATTACCCAAAAGACTAATTAAAATGTTTGCTTTTGTTGGTGATACTGTTCTCGACCCATTTCTTGGCAGCGCCACTACTTCACTTGCCGCCAAAAATTTTGGAAGAAACTCAATCGGTTATGAAATCAATGCAGGTTTTTTACCTTATATTAAGCAAAAATTGAATATTGATAAAGATACTTTTAACGAATACCAAATTGTGAAAGAAAAACCAACGATTGATTTTAATGAGGAAATAAAAAAATTTCCTTACATTTTTAAAGACTTTCATAAATTTGATAAGAAGACAGACCCGAAGAAACTTCAATTTGGCTCTAAAATTGATAAAAACAGTTCTACTAAAAGAGAAGAATATTTTTCAGTAAAAGAAATTATCAGCCCTGAACTTATAAAATTAAGCAATGATTTAATTGTCCGTTTAATCGGAATAAAAGAAAAAAAGGAAGTTAACGGAAAAGCTGTGGAGTTTTTAAGACTAAAAACAAAAGGACAAAAAGTATTTATGAAATTTGATGAAATCAAACACGATAAAGAAAATAATTTAATGGCATATGTGTATTTGAA
>Ga0208153_100165_pt1 | contig 25991 bp, 19 predicted proteins | sample Wag42014_10_18_FD_187331 | JGI IMG/M metagenome (GOLD analysis project Ga0208153, IMG submission 187331) | Deep subsurface shale carbon reservoir microbial communities from Ohio, USA - Utica-2 Time Series 2014_10_18 (SPAdes) (version 2) ... | reverse complement strand
GTTTTCTTATTAGTAACAATTATTAATAATAACTGTTATGACGGGCAGAATAAACAATTTTTTTGCAAAAAAATCTTGACAAAAGTAATTTAGTTATATATAATTTTACTTGAAGTTGAGAATCGTTTTCAATTAATTATCTTGATTAATTATCTTTTAATAAGAAATAAGAACAAAATGTCCTTCGGACAATCTGTAATATAGTAAGGTTAAATTTTTTTAGATTAGTTTTAGGTTAACCTAAAAATTGGGGGAAAAGAAAGTGGAAGCAGAGATTAATTTATCAGAATCACTGGAAGATTATCTGGAAGCTATTTTTAATTTGATCAAAGAAAATGGCTCAGCTAGAGTAACAGATATTGCACGTTATTTAGAAATAGCAGCGTCTTCTGTCAATCAGGGTTTAAAAAAACTGAATCAAGAAGGTCTAATTAGTCAGGAAAAGTACGGTCCAATAAAATTGACTAAAAGTGGTTTCAAAGCAGCAGAAAAGATCTACTGCAGACATAAAATTTTATATATTTTTTTTAATAAAACACTCGGTGTAAGTAAAAAAAATGCTGATCAGGATGCCTGTAGTATTGAACATGCTTTAAGTGAAGAAAGTTTCAGCAAAATGGTTGAATATCTAATTAAAAATAATTATATAGAAAAGAAAAATTGTGCTTTCGAAATGAACACCGAGAAGGAGGAAGTAAAAATGACAGCAGAACAGCTGATGCTGGATAAAATTAAAGTTGGCTCTAAAGTAGAGGTAGTAAAAATTGAGTCTAAAGGTCGTTTAAAAAGAAAATTAATGGATATGGGTTTAAATAGAGGTGCTAAGGTTGAAGTTAAAGGCAAGGCGCCAATGGGAGATCCAATCGAAATTAAGGTTAGAGGTTACAGTTTGAGTTTGCGCCGGGACGAAGCAGCAGAGATCCTGGTAAAGGAGGTTTAAAATTGATGCCTTTAGCGATGTTAAGAAAAGGAGAAACAGCCTGTATCAAAGAAATAATTGGCGGCAGAACAGCAAAGGGTAAATTAACAGATTTAGGTTTTGTTAGCGGGAAAAAAGTTAAGATTCACAGCAGTTCAGGTGGTCCCTTAATTGTAGCTTTGGGAGACAATAGAGTTGCACTGGGACACGGACTGGCTCATAAAGTAATGGTAGATACTGAAGGATGTGAAAGTTAATGTCATTAAATAAATTAAGAGGAAAAAATAATGAAGTTAAATTAGCTCTGGCTGGCAATCCCAACTCCGGTAAGACAACTATGTTCAATGAACTTACAGGTTCCAGACAGCATGTTGGAAACTGGCCGGGTGTTACAGTAGAAAAGAAAACAGGTAGGGCTTCCTATCAGAATTATTCACTGGAGGTTATTGACCTTCCTGGTACATATTCTCTGGGAGCATATTCGGAAGATGAAGTAGTGGCAAGAGATTTTCTAACTACCGGCGATTATGATGTAGTTTTAAATATTATTAATTCTGCTAATCTTGATCGTAATCTATATTTTACAGTTCAGCTTTTAGAGATGGGTGTAGATTTAATTGCAGTCTTAAATATGGCTGATGAGGCTGAGAAAAAGGGAATTAAGATTGATAAACAGAAACTTGGTCAGCTGCTGGGCACTCCTGTTGTAGAAACTGTTGCTAGTAAAGGTCGAGGAATTGACAATCTATTTGCGAAAACTGTTCAGCATCGTGATTTATCTGAGGCTGCTTTAAAAATCGATTACGGCAGTGAGGTAGAAGCTTTAATTTCCGAAGTGATTTCAATGCTCAAGAAATTTGATTTCACCGGCCAGATCAATCAGCGCTGGGCAGCAGTTAAGTTGATTGAGCATGATCCGGAAGCTGTAAAATTACTGGAGAGAGAAGTCGGAGCTTCTAAGGCTAAAAAAATCAAGAGTTTAATTGCGGAGAGGGAACTCAAGGCTGAAGATGATTTTGATAATATTATAATTGATCGAAAGTATGAATTTATAAATAAAGTTATTGCCGAAAGTGTACAGCGGCCAGCAGAAGATCAGGAGCTGGAAAATGTATCTGATAAAATTGACACGATTGTAACCAATAAGTATCTTGGGATTCCTATCTTTATGACAGTTATGTGGGCAATTTTTAAGTTCACATTTACTGTTGGTGAACCACTGATTGGGTATATAGAGACTTTCTTTGAAGCTGCAGGGGGCTGGATTGGCAGTCTGCTTTTAGGAGCAGGAGCTTCACCACTTATTACTTCCTTTATAACTGATGGAATTATTGGTGGGGTAGGTTCGGTACTGGTTTTTATTCCAAATATTTTTCTATTATTTCTGGCGATTGGTGTTTTAGAAGACAGCGGTTATATGTCCCGAGCAGCCTATGTTATGGATAAGGTAATGAGCAAACTTGGTTTGCACGGAAAGTCCTTTATTCCCATGATTGTTGGCTTTGGCTGTAATGTGCCAGGAGTAATGGCAACCAGAACTTTAGACAGTAAGCGGGACAGAATTATTTCAATTTTAATTAATCCACTGATGTCCTGTTCAGCCAGATTACCTGTTTATGTAGTATTTGCTGGTGCTTTATTTTCCAATCATGCCAGTACAGTTGTCTTTTCGCTCTATGCATTGGGGATTGTAATGGCAGTAATTATGGCAGGTGTCTTTAATAAAATATTATTCAAAGGTGAGCGTTCTCACTTTGTAATGGAACTGCCACCTTACCGTTTTCCAACTTTAAAAGGTGTCTTTATTCATATGTGGGAAAAGGTTGGAGCCTTTCTAAAAAAAGCGGGTACAATTATTTTCTCAGTTGTTGTTTTAATCTGGGTTTTAGCTAATCTGCCTTTAGGAGTAGAATATGCTTCTGCAGAAAGCTTAATTGGTCAGTTTGGACAGCTGATAGCTCCAATTTTTGAACCCTTAGGATTTGGCAGTTGGCAGGCAGCATCATCACTTGTCTTTGGTATTTTAGCAAAAGAGGTAGTTGTTGGTACTTTAGGTGTGGTTTATGCAGCTGGAGAAGGCGGCTTGAGAGCAGCTTTAACAGCAAACTTCAGTCCACTGGCAGCCTATTCATTTTTAACCATGGTGCTTTTATATACTCCCTGTATTGCTACTCTGGGAGCTATTAAATCAGAAACTCAGAGCTGGAAGTGGCCCTTAATTACAGCCTCTTATCTTTTTGTCCTGGCCTGGGTAGTAGCTTTTATAGTTTACCAGGGTGGAATGCTGCTCGGTTTAGGAGTTTAATCAAATAATTAAAAATGTTTTAAGCTTGTAAGTTCAAGGAGGTAATTATGGAATATTTATTTTTAGGAGTTTTAGGTTTTGGCAGTCTTTATTATATAGGGAAAAAGGTTTACGGTGGGATTAAGGGAACAGATAGTCCTTGTGCCGGCTGTAGTGATAAAAGCTGTCCGGCAGCAGGTGGAAAAGAGTAATATAGGTATATATAATATAGGTACCAGGTACAAATAAGCTTATTTGTACCTGGTACCTAATAATATTTAAATTGCCTGTTCCTGTTCTGAAAGCATAATTTCTTCTTCAAAATGAGTACTGTTAATTTTTCTAATGTAAATTCCCATTGTGGTAATAGCAACTACAATACCGGCTATAACTGAGAAGTTATAAGCAAGTTGGAAACCCTCAGGTGCATAGAGAATATAGGTTACAGAAACAGCTGTCATAAAGAAAGCTGGAATTGAAGCGATCCAGTGATTTTTACCGCGCTTAGCAAGCCACATTGCTCCAGCCCATAAAACAACCATTGCTACTGTCTGATTTGACCAGGCAAAATAACGCCAGAGAGCATCAAAGTTAATCTGAGATAGAGCTCCACCAACAATGAAAATTGGAATAGCAAGCAGTAATCTATTTTTAACAGACTTCTGCTCGAGTCCAAAAATATCAGATAAAGTTAAACGCACACTTCTAAAAGCAGTATCTCCAGAAGTGATTGGAGCTGCAATTACACCTAACATTGCCAGCACTCCACCAACAGCTCCCATCATTGTACCTGTAATCTCGTGGACGACACCGGCCGGTCCACCAAGAGAAGCTAGAGCTTCATTTAAGCCACCAGTTCCCTGGAAGAATGTCATAGCTGCAGCAGCCCAGATTAGTGCCACAATACCTTCTGCTACCATTGCACCATAGAAAATTTTACGTCCTTCTTTTTCACTGCTTGTACAGCGAGCCATAATTGGTGACTGAGTTGAGTGAAAACCACTAATTGCACCACAGGCGATTGTTACAAATAGTAAAGGCCAGATTGGTAATTCACCAGGGTGCAGATTGTTTAAAGCGATATTTGGAATATTATAATCTCCAAAAATCAATCCTCCACCAACACCCAGAGCCATAATTAAAAGTGCACCACCAAAGATTGGATATAATTTACCGATTATTTGATCAACCGGTAAAAAGGTAGCAATAAAATAGTAACCCAAAATAATAACTAACCAGATATTGACTCCCATAAAGCCTGGTGTTAAGTTAGCCAGCAGCATAGCAGGGCCAGTCATAAAAACAGTTCCCACTAAAACTAAAAGCACAATACTAAAGACCCTCATAATCTGTCTAATTGTGCCTCCAAGATTTTCCCCAATAATCTCAGAGATGGAGGCTCCACCAGAACGGATAGAAAGCATGCCGGAAAGATAATCATGAACACCACCGGCAAAAATCGTTCCAAATACTATCCAAAGAAAAGCACTTGGGCCCCATAATGCACCGGCGATCGCCCCAAAAATTGGTCCTAAACCAGCAATGTTTAAAAACTGAATTAAAAACGCTTTTTTCCAGTCCATTGCTATGTAATCTACACCGTCTTCCATCGAAATTGCAGGAGTTTCTCGCTCCGACTGTGAATCAAAGATTCTGTCTACAATTTTTCCATAAGTAAAATAACCAATAATTAAAACAGCTAAAGAAATAAGAAAAGATGCCATAAAATATAACCCCCTAATAGTTTTTTAATACATCTTAATTATATCTGGTTCAGGGGATTATAAAAGGTATTTTAACTGAATTGTAAAAATATTATACTCAATTGCATTATTTAAGATTTAACAGTGTATTTATTCGATCAACCTTGGATCTGCTAACTGGAATTTTATGTTCCGAAAAATCTTCCATTAATACCTGATATTTACCTTTAAACCAGGGAATTACAGCTTTGATATGCTTTAGATTGACAATATAGCTTTTATGAATTCGAAAAAACTGTTCCGGCAGCATATTTTCTAAGTCTTTGAGCTGAAATTGGGTTATATATGATTTTTTATAACAGTGAGCCCAAACCTTTTTATTTTTTGTTGAAAAGTAGTAGATATCTTTAAAGTTAAGCATCAGATAATAATCTTTTTCCATAACGGCAATTTTATTTAGACATTCTTTTTGTTTGGAATTATTTAAATTGGCAAAAAGATTTTCTAACTGCTGATTAAAATTATTATTATTATCCCTAATTTCTTTTTTTGCCTTTTTTAAACTTTCCTGCAGCCGTTGGTCAGAAATCGGTTTCAGCAGATAATCTACAGCAGATAGCTGAAAAGCTTCAACAGCATATTCATCATAAGCAGTTGTAAAGATTATATAAGGAGCATTTTGCTGCTGTTTTAAAATTCTAGCAATTTCGATTCCACTTTTACCAGGAATCTGAATATCTAAAAAGAGCAAATCAATTTTTACTTTCTTTAATAACGAAAGTGCCTTTTCACCATCAGCTGTTTCAGAGATAACTTCAAAGTCAGGATCTTCTTCAATTAAAAATTTTAATTCATCTCGAGCCAGCTTTTCATCTTCGACAATCATAGTTTTGACTATCAATTTGCTTTTCTCCTCTCAAAAAGAAATTCAGAGGGGATATTTATTATATTGCGGGTACCCTTATTATTTTTAGCCTCTATAATAAGTTCAGCGTTATTTCCATAGACAGAGTGCAGTCTTTCCTGGATATTGTTAATTCCTATGCGATCATTATTTCCTTTTTCAATTTCAAAAATTTTATCCTGAGAAATTCCACAACCATTATCTTCGATGATGACCTGAAGTTTATCAGCTATTTTTTGAGCACTAATAATTATTTTGCCGCCCTTTTCCTGAGGATAAATTCCATGTTTAATAGAATTTTCAATTAAGGGTTGAATGATAAAAGGTGGGATAATTGTATCTTTTAACTCAAATGGTATTTCCCATTTAACTTCAAGCCTTTTATCCAATCTAGCCTTTTCTATACTTAAATAGTCTTTGCAAAAATCAATTTCTTCAGCTAAAGTTATTTGGTAGACATCTCTTTTCAATGTTCTGCGAAAAATTCCGGCCAGTTTTATCAGTAGTTCTCTGGCTTGTTGGGGTTTGGTTCTGCAAACTGCAGCTACTGCATTGAGCGAATTAAAAAGAAAATGGGGGTTAATTTGTGCCTGTAAAGCTTTCAGCTCCGCCTCACTTTTTAGTTCAGCTTGTTTTGATAATTTTGCAAGTTTAATTTGAGTAGCTAAAAAGCTTGCTATTCCCTCAGCTAATTTAATATCGAGGACAGTTATTTTCTGCTGACAGCGATACAATTTTAACAGGCCGTAAATACTATCTTCAATTTTTAAAGGTGTAATGACTGCATCTGTTAATTGACAGCTGTCATGTTTACAGTTAATATTTTTTTTACTGTCTATTAAAATCGTCTTTTTTTCTGCTATGGCTTTGCGGCTGGCTTCTGTTTTAATTTTTTCGCCTGCTAAATGATGATCTGCTCCGGTTCCAGTAAAAGCAATAACTTTTTCTTTGTCAGTTAGGGAAACTGCATCAACCTGACTTTCCTTTTTAATCATTTTTATAATTTCTGCAGCAGCTTCTGGATTTAAATCATTTTGGAGCAAAGGTAAGGATCGATCAGCAATAGAAAGTACTTTTTCTGCCTGGAAAGCTCTAATTTTTTCATTATCTTCTTTTACCTTATTCAAAATACTGATAAAAATAGCAATTCCAATACTGTTGCTTAAAATCATTGGGATCCCAATGATTTTAACTAATTCAACAGCTTGACTAACTGGGCGACTGAAGAGCACAACAATAATCATTTCAATTGTTAAAGCAACAACACCAATTAAAAAGCCGTTTTTGAAGTCAATTTCATTATTTTTGTATTTTTTATAAAAAAGACCACCGATTAATCCACTACTTGTTGTACCAATTGCACAGGCTAAAGCAGTAAAGCCACCTAGAGAAAAGCGGTGCAGACCGGCAATCAAACCTGCTGTTATCCCAACAAGCGGACCACCGAGAAGTCCTCCCATTAAAGCACCAATAGCCCGAATGTTGGCATAGGCATTCATAATAATGATACCCAAAAAAGTTCCAGTGATCGAAAGTACGGCAAAGAAAATTGTTAAAAATATTTTTTCATATTTATTAAAATTATCATCAAAAATGTGTTTTACACTACTGAGACGGCTGAGAATATATGCAAAAGTAGCAATAACACTCATGCTTTTGAATAAAGTAAATAGTAATTCCAAAATTTTATTGTTAAACATGATCCTCTCCTTTAAAAAGTCAAAGTCAGCACCTAAATAAATAATACTACAATATAAGTCTTTATTCAAATTTGATTGATTGCTATTATTTAACTTAATTGATATACTAAAGGGTATAGTAGAGAATAAGAATTTAAAAAAGATCTAGGAGGAGGAAAATGGAAAAAGAAAATATACGTTATCAACAAGGGAAAAAAATATCAATTATTAGCATCTTAAGTAATGTTTTACTTGCTGTACTTAAAATATCTATTGGATTTTTTGCTAATAGTAAAGCCTTGATTGCAGATGGGTTTCATTCTGTTTCAGATATGGCCTCAACAATAATTGTGATGGCTAGTATGAAATTTTCAGAAACACCAGCTGATAAAAATCATCCTTATGGACATGAAAAAGCTGAAGCACTTGGGACCAATATTTTAGCAGTTATTTTAGTTTTGACTGCTTTTTTTCTGGGACGAGATGCAGTTTTGACAATTGTGAGTGGTAATATTGCGGAGCCTGGGAGCTGGGCTTTATTTGCTGCTTTTGTTTCAATTATAGTTAAAGAAATACTTTATAGATTTACAATAAAAATTGGAGAAGAAATTAACAGCAGAGGCTTGATTGCAGATGCTCATCATCACCGCTCAGACGCTTTATCATCAATAGCAGCTCTGATCGGAATTGGGGGAGCTAAATTAGGCTTTAGGTTTTTAGATCCGCTGGCAGGGTTGGTTGTAGCACTTTTAATTTTAAAAGTTGGTTATGAAATAATGAGGGATACTTCTTATGAACTAATGGATGGACGTCCGGATAAAGAAAAAATTAATGAAATTAGAGACTTGGCAGCTGAGATTGAAGGTGTGATCGAGATTCATGACATTAAACTAAGAAGCTATGGCCCCAATTATATTGTTGATTTAAAAATAGTTGTTGAAGATCAGCTTTCGGTAGCTGATGGGCACAATATTGCCTGCCTGGTAGAAAAAAAGATTATTAAAAATAGTGATGATGTTAAAGATGTGATGGTACATGTAGATCCACTTTCTGCTCATCAAAACTAATTTTATTACTTTAAAATATAGGAGAGGGCTGCAGTGTTAAAAATAATTACTATCATCAGGGATGTAATAGAGAAAAATAAAATAGAAGCCTATCTTAATCAGGCGAAAAGAAAAATTGACAATGTTGATTTTGAACTAGTTGGGGGATTTAATGATAATCGAAAAGCGGTTAATTATCTTTATCAAAATGATGATATTGATATCATCATAGCTGAAAATAGAGAAGACGAAATTTTTTCAGGATTAGATTTATTAATGTTGGCTGATAAAGAATTTACAGGATCAAGCATTATGCTGTTAACTGAATCAGATAAAAAACTGGATCTTGATTATGAAAACACCAATAATTTAACAGCTATTTTTAATAAAAATGATAGTTATTCAGCTTTTGCTAACCTATTATCATTAACAATGTTTAAGCAAAAAAAGAAAAAAGAAGATTTAAAAGCTAGAGAAGAGAAACTAAATGATTATCGAACTATTATTGATCATACTCATGATGCAATATTTTTAATTAGAGTTGACTGTGATGATAATTTCTATTATAAAAGAATTAATGCAACACATGAGCGTTTAACAGCTTTAACTAATGAAGAAATTAGAGGTAGGAGGGTCAACCAAATTTTTAGTGAAGAAGTAGCTGTCGAACTAGAGGCGAAATACAGTAAATGTTTAAGAAAAAAAGAAAGAATTAATTATACTGAAAAAATAACTTTTCCAGCTGGTCGGAAAGCATGGCAGACTACTTTATATCCTGTGGTCAGGAACGGAAGAGTAGAAGAAATTGTAGGGGCCTCTTATGATATAACAGAGTTAGAGAAGCAGGAACAGAAATTAAATCACATAAAAAGATATGATAAGCTTACTGGCTTATATAATAAAGAGTATTTTAACCAACTTTTTGGAGAGTTGAATCAGAATAATGAGGATAAACTAGCATTGATCTTAATTAATGTAGAAAATTTTCATTTAATTAATAAATTTTTTAGTTATCAGCAGGGGGATGAGGTCTTAAAACAAATAGCCTCAATTCTGGCTCAAATTTCAAATAAGGATATAATTACAGCTCATTTATATGCTGATCATTTTGCAGTGATGTTAAAAAATAAAAGTGATTTTCAAATAGATCAAAAACTTAATTTTGTACGGAAAAAACTTGCAAAAATTAATATTAATGGGATCTATATTGATATATCCGCAGTTTCAATGATCAAATTAGATAAAAAAACAACTGCCCAGAATTTTTTTAATGATGGGGTTTCCAAAATCAATTTTAGTAAGTATAAACAAAGTAAGGAAAGTAAGTTTTATAGTTCAATCTTAAATTATGTAGAAGAAAATAATTATATCAACTTAAAACAGGGAAATAGACTTTTAAAAATTTCTAAAAAGACTGCAGAGTATTTTAATTTAAATTCTGAAGAAAGATCTAAGCTGCTGCTTTTAGCTAAGCATCATGATCTAGGGAAGTTAGCCCTTGCCAAAAATATTGTCAAAAAGGGTGCTAAATTAACAGAGGTAGAATGGTATGAATATCAAAAATATGTTCTAAATTCAGCAGTTTTTGCAGTTTACTATCGTGATTTAGTTGATATTTGTGATCTTATTTATTCTCAGGCAGAACACTTTGACGGTAATGGATGGCCTCAGGCTTTAAAAGGAGACCAAATTCCATATTTAAGCAGACTTTTTGCAGTAATTAATTTTTACAGTAAATTAAAATCAAATATTTACTTCCCTTTTCTGCAAAATAAGTACTATTTTGGAGCTTTAGAGGAAAAGGAAATCATTGATGAATTAGAATATTATAAATCTAAAGTATTTGATCCAGAAATTGTGGATAAATTCATTAATTTTTTAAATAATAAAAATAAATAGAATACAACCAATTAAAATTCATGTTATCCACAAGTTATTAACAAAACAGGTGTTTTATCCACAGTTGTTAACATTTAATTAACAAAAGATGTGGATTAATCAGCATAGTTACCAACATGTTATCCACAAATTGTGGATATTAAAAATGATTATCACTTACAATGATCGATAATATGTAAATAAAAGCCATTTTAGTAGATTTTATAAAGATTAATGTGGATAAAATAATAAAGGAGGTAGAACATGAGAAAATTTTCTCGAATAAAATCAAGTGAGATCGGTCATACACCCGGAACTTTACATGGTATAGAGAAAGAAATTGATGCAGAAATTGAACTGATAAGATTTAATGAGGATGATATTAAGCGGGAAATGATCGAAGAATTTTCACTTGAGCTGATTGAAGAAGAGAATTATGTTAACTGGATTAATATTACCGGCATTCATGATGTTGAGCTGGTAAAGGAAGTTGGTAAGTTAATTCAGCTGCATCCACTTACACTAGAAGACATTACAAATACCAGACAACGTCCTAAAAAAGAAGAGTTTGATAATTATATAATTACAATTTTAGATATGCTTAGTTATCAAGGAGAGTACATACAGTCAGAACAGGTGAGTTTAATCTTATTAGAAAATGCAGTTATAACTTTCCAAGAAGCACATGGAGATGATTTTAATCAAGTTAGAGTTAGGATTGAAGAAAATAAAGGTCAAATTAGAAAAAAGGGTGCAGATTATTTATTTTATGCTCTCTTAGATGCAATTGTAGACAATTATTTTCATATTTTAGAAAGAAACGAAGAAGTGCTGGAGGAACTTGATGATCTGGTTGTTGCAGCTAAAACTGGCCCGGATACTTTAGAAAACATTCAGGATTTAAAACAGGAAATAGTTTTTTTGCGCAAAACTATCTGGCCTTTAAATACGATCTTTGGTAATTTATATCGGGTTGAATCACCGCTTTTATCAAAAGAAACAGATTATTATTTGCGTGATGTTTATGATCATGTAGGACAATTAATGGATGAAATTGATGTGGGTCGCGATATGCTTTCCAGTATGCTGGAAATTTATCTTTCAAATAAGAGCAACAAAATGAATGAAGTAATGCAGTTTTTAACTGTAATTTCTACTATTTTTATTCCCCTTACTTTTATTGCCGGAGTTTATGGAATGAATTTCAAATATATGCCAGAACTGGACTATAAAATTGCTTATCCTGCTGTTATGTTCTTAATGCTGTTGATTGCTGTTGTACAGCTGATTTATTTTAGGAGCAAAAAATGGCTTTAGATTTATTAGCAATTATTTCGGCAGCAGGGACAGGGGCGATAACTGGCTATTTAACAAATAATCTGGCCTTAAAGATGATTTTTAAAGAGTACGGTCCACTTGGGGGAGTGGTAATCAAGACTAAAGATGAGTTTATTGACAGCATTTCTGCTTTAGTTGAAAGAGATTTGATTAATCATCATACTTTAAAAGAAGAATTTTCTCATCCGAATTTCAAAAAAGAATTTAGTAGAACTGTAGATGACTTTATAAATAACCATTTAGAAAATCATAGTTCTAAAACTTTAATTTCTGATATACCTGCCTGGGAAGATAACCTTGAAATACTAACAGAGGGTGCAGCTGAAGCAATAGTGGAGCTTTTAGGTGTCAGTAGTGAACAACTAAAAGACGTTGAATTAAATAAACTTATTGCTGACTCTGATCAGAAGAAAATTACTGCTGAAATTTACAGCAGAATTCTGAAAAAGCTAGAATCTGAGGCTGTGGTAGAAAAGCTAGTCATTGAATTTTATCAGCAGCTGCAGAATAAAGAGTTAAAAGAGCTCTTAAATGTTGAAAGCAGAAAGCAGCTTAAAAATACCATTAAGAAGCTAAATGAAAATTTTAAGAACAACTATCAAAAACTTAACCAGCTTGAAAAAAATGATTTTAAAGAAAAAACTAAAGAACTTTTGAATTTAGAAGATTTTAGTAAAGATATAATAAATGAGATTAAAAAGATTAGAATTAATGACCTTTTAAAAAGTAAAACTGAGATTGAAAAGGCGAAAGATAAAGCAAAAATCAGGAAGATATTAAAAGAGATGTTGGTAAACATTAAAATTGAACTTAACAATTCTGATTTTATCTTAGCAGATTTTTTAACTGAAGATCTCGAGGCAGAACTAAAGGCTGAAGTAGAAAAAATTATCTCTGCTGGAGATTCAGAACTATTAAACTTCTTAACTGAAGAAGAAAACGAGTTAAATAGCTTAATCTTTGAGGCTGTAGAAGCTGAGATCGAAGCCAGTGCTGGTTTTAAAGCAATGAGTCGTCAGGGTATTTATAGTAAATATCGAGAAAATATAGACGAATATGCTTTGCCAACAACTTATCTAATAGACTATCTTAGAGACAATCTAAATGCTGATAATCAAAAGATAACCGAGTTCTTTTTTAGCAAAATAAAAAAAATAAAGATAAATAAACTAGTAAGTAAAATTGAGATAAAAGAGCTTACTAATAATTTAGAAACTTTAATCTGGGATTTTTATCAGCAAAATAAGGATAAAAGATTAATAGAACTTTTTTCTGAAGATTTTTTTGCTCAGGACTATTTTTCAAATAAAATTATGGATTTGTTGTTCTCCCTGATAAAAAAATTAAGCGAGGAATCAGAATCAATAGATATTATGGTTGATTATGTATTTAACTTTAGATTGAAGGATTTAATTACAGAGACAGCAGTTAATAATAAAAAGGAGATTGCTGCAGCTAATTTTTATAAATTCATGCAGGAAGAGAATGTAATTCAGGCACAAACTGCTGCTTATTTGAATCAAAATTTCTTTGCTATTTTAAATAGTGAAGTTAATAATTCTAAAGCTAAATTTAAAAATTTAATTCAAAGGTCCTTTAGTAATTTAAAAACCACATTGTCAGCAGAGGAAATATCTTCTTTTTATAGGGTTTTTAGAGACAATCCAGAAGCTGTTGCAGATTTAACTGAATCAATATCGACTTTCTTTTATAATAATTTACCTGAACTATTAGAAGGCAAAATTGCTGAAGCAGCATCAACAAATTTACATAAACTTTCAGATCAGGAAGTTCAGGCTGCGATAGAAGATTTTATGGGTAAAGAATTAAAACCAATTACTTATCTAGGAGCTTTGCTGGGTGCTGCTGCTGGGTTGATTTTTGCTGCCAGTGGTGCAGAAACTGCGATCTTTAACGCTTCCCCGGTCTGGGTTGACTATTTAAGTTCAGCTGTATTATACGGTGGGGTGGGTTGGTTAACTAATGTTTTAGCAATCTGGATGATCTTTCATCCTTATCAGCAGAAAAAATTAGCTGGTTTCAAATTGCCTTTCACTCCAGGAATAGTAGCAAAGAATAGAAGTCGTTTTGCTAATTCTATGGGTAGATTTGTAGAAAAGGAGCTGCTAAAAGCTAATTCTGCAGCAGAAATTATAGAACAAAATCATTTACAAATTAGTGCTCGGACTGTAGAATTTTTTGAAGAAAATGACTATCAGCAATTTTTTGATCTTATTACAGAGAATAATCAAATTTTAGCTGAGACAATTTTGAACAGTTTAAAAAGTACAATTTCTGAATTAGATCAGCAGAGCTTTGAAAGTGCAGCAGCAGCTTTTAATCAGGAATTAAATTTATTATTTAAAGAGAAAGCTGGAGACTTTGATTTTGCTTTTGAGTTTACTAAATATTTAAAAGAAGATAATGATTTCTTAAATTTAGAGTCCAGACTTAGTTCCAATTTTAAGACGGAAAAAATAATTGAAGCAGCTGCTGGTGAATATAATTTAGAATTTAGTTCAAAAGAGCTGAAAAATTTTATGCAGAACAAAGAACTTTATCCCATAGTAAAATTTTTAGTCCCGTATTTATTTGAAAGAGAAATTGATTTTGATTTAAAACAATATCTAATTAACATTGCAAAAGAAGAAGCTGATCATTATTTGGATCAGGGTCGATCTCTATTTTTGGAGCAGCAGGAAAAAACGGCTCGTTTGATTAATTTTAAGAAAGATGAAATTATAGAAAAAGAAAAAGAGAAAAAAGGTGGTCTGCTTAAAAACACCTTAATTTCTGGCGCACTCTACATGGCTGATTTAGATGAATTTATAGATTCTGTTGTGGCAAGAGTGTTTAAGCAGCTGGAAGATGAATATTTTATAGAAAATAGAAGTAAATTAGAAAGTATATATTTCTCATTTATAAATAAGATTGAAAATAAAGAACTAATGACTAAAGATAGTTTGAAGACTAATCAGATACTGAAAAGATTCTTAAATACAGAAGCGGGATCTGAACTTTTAACAGAAGCTTTATATTTAAATGAAGATCTTCTGACTGATTTAATTGATTTAACTTTTAAGTCAGAAAACAAAAAGCTTTTTTCCTTGAATTTAAGCATTGAATCTGAATTAGTTGAGTTTTTTATAAATGAGCATTTAAATCTTGAACAGAAGTTAGAGATTTTAATTCAGTTCAAAAAATTAATTTCTACAGATAATATAAAAAAGGAACTTGGTCAGTTAATAAGACAGCTTGACTTTGGTCTTTTAAATCAAGAGTTAAAGAAGATATTTGGCGGGCTTAAATTATTAGATGCCGGATATTTTGATGCTGAATTCTTAGCAAAATTTAAAGAAAATAGCAGCTCGTTATTAGATAATCAAAAATTAAGGAGATCTTTACTAAGTCAACTTGAAGCTGAGATTTCAAAAGTGACTGAGACTTTAAAAATTGAAATGAACAGAGACAGTTTAAGATATTTATTGACTTTAGTTATTGAAGCAGGAATTGATAGTTTCAAAACCAATTCCGAAGCTTTACTTTCAAGTCTTGAATTAAAAGAGTTGACTGCCAAAGAAATACGGAAAATGAATCCAGCAGAAATAGAGAATATTTTTGATAGTTTTGCCGGAGAATATTTCAATCATCTAAAACAGTACGGCTGGTTTGGTGGTGTTTTTGGTGTGCTGCAGCTGCTTTTAAGAACAGTGATTTAAATATACATCAATTTAAATTAATAGGGTGATATAATATGAATTTAAAAGGAAAAATAATTGCATTTGTTTTATTAATTTTAATATTAACTATACCTTTTTCTGGTACGGCTGCCAAAACAACTGTGGCAGTAACTATAATGCCCCAGCTGGAAATGGTGGAGGCAGTAGCGGGGGCAAGGGTAGAAGTTGTTGAAATGATACCAAAAGGCTTCAGCCCATCTAATTATGCACCATCTCCTGCTGAAATGAGAGCCTTTAATGAGGCAAGCATTTATTTTTCGATAGGAGTCCCAGCCGATATGCAGAATATTTTACCAAGAGCGGAAGACCAGTCAGATTTAGAAGTAGTAAAATTATTTGAAAGAATTGAGTCTAAATATCCTCATCGTTATTTTGGAGGAGGGGATGCTGAAGCTGAAGAGGAACATCAGGAAGTTGAGGCTGATGAACATGGTCATGGGGGGAGAGATCCCCATATTTGGCTTTCACCAGCAAGGGTTAGTTATATGGTAAAAATAATTAGAGATGAATTAATTGAGATTCTGCCTCAGTATGAAGCAGAATTTAATAAAAATGCCGAAGTTTATTTAGAAAAGCTGGCGGCAGTAGATCAAGAAAACAAGGAAATCTTAGCTCCTTATGAGGGTGAGAAAATACTGGTTTATCATCCAGCGTTTGGATATTTTATAGAGCATTATGGCCTGGAAATGATAGCAATAGAAGCTGAGGGGAAAGAGCCCGGTCCCAGACATCTGCAGGAAATTATTGAATTTGCTAAGGCAGAAGGAATAAACAATGTTTTTTATCAGGCAGAAATTGATAGTACAAAAACAAGAGCTGTTGCTGAAGAATTGGGTGGAAAAACTATCCAGCTCAATCCATTAGCTAAAAATTATCTTGAAAATTTAAAAATAATGGCTGTTAAAATGGAAGCTGAACTTAAGGAAAGAGATGATAATTAGTGAGTTATGCAGTAGAACTGAAAGATGTTTCAGTTAAATATGGTAATTTGGATGCCTTGAAAAATATCAGTCTCCAGGTTGCAGAAGGTTCTTTTTTAGGGGTTATTGGCCCTAACGGTGGTGGTAAAACTACTCTATTAAAGGTCATACTGGGGCTGATTGAACCTACAACAGGAGACATTAAAATATTTGGTCATCCTTTAGATCAGGCAGTGGATAAGATTGGTTATGTGCCTCAAATTTCAAACTTTGATCGAAACTTTCCAATTAGTGTGCTCGATGTAGTATTGATGGCTCGGCTTGGAGGAAGAGTTAGATTTTTTCATCAGTATAAAAAAGAAGATATAGAAAAAGCAGAAGCGGTATTGGAACAGCTGAATCTGCTGCAGCTTAAAGATCGTCAGATTGGAAAGCTATCTGGGGGTCAGCTGCAGAGAGTTTTAATTGCCAGAGGTCTGACTGTAGAGCCTGAGATTTTACTTTTAGATGAGCCTACTGCAAATGTTGATGCTAGTTCTACTTCGCAAATTTATCAGTTATTGAAAGAGTTAAATAAAGAAAAAACTATCATAGTTGTAACCCATGATATGGCAGCTGTTTCTTCTTATTTTGATAGTTTAGCCTGTTTAAATGAAAAACTTTATCATCACGGGGATAAACAGCTGGATCAGCATACAACTGAACAGGTTTTTGGCTGTCCTGTTGATCTAATCGCACATGGCCATCCTCATCATGTATTTGAACCTCATGGAGAGGGGGAAAATGATGATTGATGCAATTTTGAATTATCAATTTATGCAGAATGCTTTTTTTGCTGCAGTTTTGGCCAGCATTGCCTGTGGTTTGATTGGGACAATAATTGTTGAAAAAAAACTAGTGATGTTAAGTGGAGGTATAGCTCATACCTCTTTTGGAGGTATTGGACTTGGCTATCTTTTGAATATCGAGCCCATTTATGGAGCTTTTGCTTTTGCAGTTGCTGCTTCTTTGGCAATTGCTTCTATTCGCCGCAAAATTGGCACCGGTTCTGATACTTTAATTGGTATGTTTTGGTCACTTGGAATGTCTTTAGGTGTATTATTTATTGGCTTTACTCCTGGTTATCCACCGGATATCTCATCTTATTTATTTGGTGATATTTTAACTGTCCGGAGAGTAGATGTTTGGCTGATGGCAGCTTTAACTATTTTTATGATAACTGCAATCAGCAGTCTTTTTAATTATTGGAAAGCTTATTTATTTGATGAAGAATTTTTGCAAGTATTGGGAGTTAAATCTAATCTTTTAGAAAATTTTCTTTTTATTATGATTGCTATTGCAATAGTAATTTTAATCAGAGTTGTAGGAATTGTTTTGGTAATTGCACTTTTAACAGCACCACCAGCGGCAGCTCGACTATATACAGACGATTTAAAGAAAATCATGGGTTTTGCCGTTATTTTGGGTCTTGTTTTTTCTTTTAGTGGTTTAACTTTTTCTTATTATTATGATCTTCCATCTGGTGCAGTGATTATTATTACAGCGGCAATTTTCTATTTTGGTTCTGTAGCTGTTAAAGGTCGAAATGATTAAATACTTAAATTTAATTCTATCAATTATCAGAAAACAAAAAGTGAGTATTTTAAAGAAAAATTATCTTTAATTAGCGCTTAGCTTTAAATTTGTCTGTAGATTCGAATTGAAATATTTGTGATTTGTCTATAAATGTATTAAGATAAAAATAGTTAATTAAAAATTGAATAGTTTTAAATAAGGGTTTTAGTCACTATTTTGGTGTTAATAGCGAAAATAACTGGCTGAATTAAAATGGGAAAGAGGTGAAAAACCTCTGCGGTCCCGCCGCCGTAAGGTTTAAAGATAATCAAAATTGTCACTGGGAAACTGGGAAGGCTGATTATTAACTGAACCGAGCCGGAAGACCTGCCTTTATTTATAAACACCATAAACTCACGGGTCATGAGGGGGTGTTGAGCAGATTTTATTTAATAAACTACAGCTTATTCTGGTTTAAGCGTAATGAGCTAATTTTAAATAAAATTCTGACAACTAACTTTAATTATCAATCCTTTTCGTGCGGCCTGTGCGGAGAGGATTTTGTTTATTTACATCAGTTTTTTAAAAAAATTAGAATTAAGAGGGAATGTTTAATAAAACTGAAAAATATTTAAATATTGCTCAAACATAAGTTCGAAAAGGAGGAATTATGAATTTAGATTATGTAATAAAGCGAGATGGAAAAAAGGTAGAATTTAAATCAGAAAAGATTGAAAATGCTGTGGCAATGGCAGTTTCCGCAGTAAAGCAGGCTGATCCTAAAATTGCTGCTGAGATAACAGCTGAGGTATTGTCTTATTTAAAGATTTTTTTTAAAAATGGTGGCACAGTAGAGGTAGAACAGATCCAGGATCTGGTGGAAAAAGTTTTGATCGAAAAAGGTTATGCCGAAATCGCAAAGGCCTATATTCTCTACCGGGAACAGCACAGTAAACTTAGAGACAGCAAAAAGCTTTTTGCTGATGCGGTTGATATTATGGACGATTATTTAGACCGCAGTGACTGGAAGGTAAATGAAAATTCTAATATGAGTTATTCACTTCAGGGCTTAAATAATTATATCGCCTCAGAGGTGACGGGTCAGTATTGGCTGCAGGAAATTTATCCTGAGGAGACTGCAGATCTGCACAGCAGTGGTGATTTACATATTCATGATCTGGGCAATTTGAGTGTTTACTGCTGTGGCTGGGATTTAGAGGATCTTTTGAGGACCGGTTTTAGAGGGGTGACTACCAAAATTGAAAGCTCACCACCAAAACACTTAAAGACAGTTCTTGGACAAATTGTAAATTTTTTCTATACACTCCAGGGGGAGAGCGCTGGTGCCCAAGCTTTTTCTAACTTTGATACTTATCTGGCCCCCTTTATCGCCTATGATGGTCTCAACTACAAAGAAGTTAAACAGGCGATGCAGGAATTTTTATTTAATATGAATGTACCAACCAGAGTTGGTTTTCAGACCCCTTTTACAAATATCACCATGGACCTTGAGGTGCCCAATTATTTAAAAGATCAGGCGGTTATAATTGGTGGTCAGTATCAGGAAAAGTGTTATGGTGAATTTCAACAGGAAATGGAGATGCTTAATCGAGCTTTTGCTGAACTAATGATGGAGGGTGATGCTAAGGGCAGAATGTTTTCCTTTCCAATTCCTACTTATAATATAACTGAGGACTTTGAGTGGGAAAATAAAAAATTGGATCCGGTCTGGGAAATGACAGCTAAATTTGGGATACCATATTTTTCCAATTTTATCAATTCAGATATGGATCCCGAAGATGCAAGGAGTATGGCAATACTTGGTGCACAGGAAGTTATTTATAAAAATCAAAACGGTAATATAGCAAAGAATGAAATAAGACATCTTGTAAATAATTGGATTGAAGCTCCAAAAAACAAAAAACCGGATTATAAAATGTTAATGGATGGGAAATTTGTTGATATTATTGATATGTTTGAAGTACCATATGAAAATTATTCTACTTATATAAATATAGAATTAGAAAATGGGTATAAGCAGAGTTTTTCATATGAACACAAATGTGCAGTTGTTAGAAATGGCGAGTTTAAAGAAGTTGAAAGTCAGAATCTTTTAGTTGGAGATGAATTCTTACTGTCAAGAAAAGCTTATAGTCAAAGTTTTATAGGAAATTATCAATCTGGTAAGATTTTGGGTTACTATCTGGGAGAAGGTTGGATAAATAATCATAGTAAAGGGGAAATTTGTTTTGCTATAAATATCAATAGAAAAGATATTGTTGATGAAATAAAAAATTATTTTAATGAAATAGCCTGTAAGGTTAAAATAGAAAAAATTGATTCAGACAGCATTTATAAAATTAATGTTTATGGAAAACAGGCTGTTGGGTTTGTTAAAGACTACATTAGAGGGAAAAAAGCGACTACAAAAAGATTAAATAACTTTGTCTGGAATAGCTCATTAGAGTTTAGAACAGGAATTGTTGATGGGCTTTATGAAACAGATGGTAATAAAAATAATAATATTCTTTTCCACACAACTAATAAAAAACTTGCTGAAGATTTAATTACTCTTGCTAATACTGTTGGAAAAAGATTAAAATATAGAGAAAACAATAAAAACACCAGATATTTTAAACAAGATAAGTCTGACAAAGAAATCTTTACAAGCTATGAACTAAAATTCAAAGATGATTATAATACCTTTAAATTGGATAATAGTAATTTTGATTTAGTTAAAATTAAAAATTTAAGACAAATAGGTACAAAAACAGATACAGTATATAACTTTACTGTAGATACCAACCGACATCTTTATGAGTTGCCAAATGGAATAATAACTCATCAATGCTGCAGATTGAGGTTGGATAACAAAGAGCTCCGCAAAAGAGGAGGTGGCTTATTTGGGGCTAATCCTCTAACTGGTTCGATAGGTGTAGCAACTTTAAACATGCCCCGCATCGGTTATCAGGCTCAGACTAAAGAAGAGTTTATGGAAAGAGTCTATTATCTGATGGATCAGGCAAAAGAAAGCCTGGAAGTTAAGCGCAGAGTTTTAGAAACTCTAACTGAGCAGGGCCTATACCCCTACGCAAAGTTTTATTTAAGAGATATAAAAAAACGCTTTGATCAGTACTGGAAAAATCACTTTAACACAATTGGGCTCAATGGAATGAATGAAGCTCTGCTCAATTTCATGGGTAAAGATATTTCAACTCCAGCCGGACAGAAGTTTTCTGAAGAAGTAATGGAAAAGATGAGAGAGCGTCTGCAGCAGTATCAGGAAGAAACAGATAATATGTATAATCTTGAGGCAACTCCAGCTGAAGGAACAGCCTATCGTTTTGCCCGCTTGGATCGAGAAAAGTTTGGAGATCAGATTATTGCTGCCAATCAGGAGCGGGTAATTAAGGAAGATGCAGATCCCTATTATACCAACTCAACTCAATTACCGGTAGGATTAACTGATGATATTTTTACAGCTTTAGAGCTGCAGGATGAACTTCAGTCACTTTATACTGGGGGCTGCATTGAAAAAGGTAATAAAGTTTTAACAAATAAAGGTGCAATTAAAATTGAAAAAATTGTGAGAGATTATGAAAATTTAAAACCAATTAAGGCTTTAAGTTATAATGCAAAAGAAGATAGATCTGAGTGGGATTTAATTACAGATGCTATGTCAATAGATGTCAGTAAAAATAATAAGATAAGAGTTACTGCTGAAAAAGGTCTTGATATAACTACAAGTGACTGGCATCCATTTTTTGTATTAGAGAAAATATCAGTTAAGGATAAATGTCCAATTTGTGGAGAAAAGGTTAAGGGGACAAAGTCGTTTTCAACCCATACAAGGTATAATCCTGAATGCAGAAAAAAATATAAAACAATGTTTAAATTTAAAGTTGTAGAAAAAAGAGCTGATGAACTAAATATTGGAGATTATATACTTCAAAATAGTGAAAATTTATACCCCGAAAAAGAATCGTTGCTGGACAATGATTTAATGTGGCTTTTTGGATATTTTATTGGAGATGGCTCAATTAGTGAATATGAAGACAATCGTGGTGGTAATCATCTAAAAAAATATAAATTGAGATTTAATGATGAACACTTGAGTAATTTAGAAAAAGCTAAAAAAGTAATTAATAATAAATTTAATACAGATATTAATATAATAAAAAATGACAAAAGAAGTGAAAAATTATATGAACTAGCTACAACTATGTATTCAGTTAATGAGTATTTTTTAAAGTATGGTTTTTTTAGCGGCGAAAAATGTTATGAAGTTAATATTCCAGAGCAAGTAAAAGCTAATATAACAAAGAATAATGTTTATTCTTTGTTATCAGGTTTAATTGATAGTGATGGGCATATAAATAAGAAACATGGAGATATAGAGTATTATACTGTTTCTGAAGAGTTAGCTGATGATATTGTTGAAATATTGTCCACTGCAGGTATCATGGTTTCTAAAGAAGATAAACCCAGTAAAAGAAAAAATGAAGTAGATGGATTTAGAATACGAATTCCAGCACAGCAGGCAACTAAAATAAAAAATAAGTTAACGATTACAAATGATGCAGATTTTCTTAAAGATAAGTTATCTTTAAGAAAAAGAAGACAGCTGCCAGTTGTTAGGGTTAAGAAAACTAGTAAAATTGAAATAGAAGATAATGAATTTTATGATTTAACAACAGAAAAAAACCATAATTATTTAGCTGGAAATAGAACAATGGTTTTTATTCATAATACGGTCCTCCATGGATTTCTGGGAGAAAAAATTGATTCCATTAAAGCTACTAAAAAGCTGGTCAGACGAATTGCTGAAAACTTTAAGCTCCCCTATTATACTTTAACACCATCCTTTAGTATCTGTCCGGTTCACGGATATCTGCCGGGAGAGCATGAGTACTGTCCTAAATGTGAGGCAGAAACAGAGGCTGAACCAGAAACAGTTGAGGCAAATTTTGCTTTTAGCGAAAAAAATAATTCAGAAAGTGATGTGGAATAGATGCAGCTGGCCGGATTACAGAAAACTTCAGTTATCGATTTTCCGGATCAGATTTCTGCCGTGGTCTTTACTCAGGGCTGTAATTTTCACTGTCCTTACTGCCATAACAGTCAGCTGATTCCGATGAAAATTTCAGCTGAGCAGGAGTTGATGCCGGAAGAATATTTTTTCAACTTTCTTAAACAGCGGAAAGCTCTGCTGGATGGAGTAACAATTACCGGGGGAGAGCCGCTGCTGCAGTCGGATCTAAAAGAATTTATGCTGAAAATAAAAAAAGAACATCAGCTGCTGCTTAAACTGGATACTAATGCAGCCAATTTCAAAAAGTTAAAAGAACTAATTGAGGCAGATTTAATTGATTATCTGGCAGTTGACATAAAATTTAGCTGGCCTAGCTATCAGCAGCTGGCCCCACCTGGACTGCTTTCGGAAATAAAAAGATCTGTTGAGTTAATTATAAATTCTGATTTAGATTATGAATTTAGAACCACAGTAGTGCCCGGTCTGCATGACAGAGAAGAAATAAAAAAAATTGCTCAGCAAATTGAAAATGCAGAAAACTATTTTATTCAAAATTTTAGGCCGGTTAATACTTTAGCTCCAGAATTGAGAAAGCAGCGTTCTTTTGCACCATCAGAACTGCAGGAGTTTAAAGTAACTGCAGATAAATATCTTAAAAATGTTCATATTAGAAATTAATATTTTAAAGCTGGCAGTGCTGCCGGCAGCTGTCTATTTTCAATGAAGAAAAGGAGTCAGCAAATTTATATCTTATTTAAAATGAATCAATTTTTAAATTTAAGGAGGGACAAAAATGGCTAAAAAACAAAAATGTGAAATTTATTCACGAGTTGTTGGTTATCTATCACCTGTTTCTGAGTGGAATAAAGGAAAAAAGGAAGAATTTAAAGATCGAAAAACTTTCAAGCCGAACAGCAAATACTTATATTTAGGAATAGACAAGTGACTTTAAATTAAAGTAGAAAATCAATTCTAAATAAACCCTTGAAATGGAAATTTTCTTATGCTATAATAGTCATCGATGGGTGAAGTTTTAACTGAACGACCCCAAATATAGAATATTCCTAGGGGGAATGAATTAATATGATTTACACAGGTAAAGTAAAATGGTTTGACGCGAAAAAAGGGTATGGTTTTATTGAAAGAGAAGATGGCGACGATGTATTTGTACACTTCTCAGCTATTCAGGACGAAGGTTTTAAAACACTTGAAGACGAACAAGAAGTAGAATTCGAAATCGTTGAAGGCGACCGTGGTCCACAAGCTGAAAACGTTGTTAAGTTATAGAGTTTAAAACTGTATAAACTAAGACAACTTACCCCGTCCAGGGTTCTTGGGCGGGGTTTTTATGATTTTAGGACATTATTTAATGTAAAAAAGAGATTATTTATGATAAAATGATTAATAAGGAATATTAAAATTAAGAAAATATAAGGGGGCGTTATTTTGGAGAATCCTGTTATTTTACAGACATTTTATTGGGAAATGAATACAGGGAAATATGCGGAAGAATATCCGGAAGAGTCTAATCTTTGGAAATTGCTTGCTAATCAAGCTGCTGAAATTTCAGAGGCTGGCTTTGATTTTCTCTGGTTACCACCTGCAAATAAAGGGGCAGCTGGAATAGAAGATGTTGGTTATGGGACTTATGATCTTTGGGATCTGGGTGAGTTTAAGCAGAAAGGTACTAAAAGAACTAAGTACGGAACTAAAAAACAACTTGAAAATGCAGTAAAAAAATTACACAAAAATAATTTAAAACTCTTATATGATGCTGTTTTAAATCATCGACTAGGTGCTGATGATAAAGAAAAAGTTAAGCTCAAAGATAACAAAAATGCTGAAGTTTGGACAGTATTTAATTTTGAAGCTCGGGCTAATAAATATAGTGACTTGAAACTTGACTGGAGAGTATTTGATGGTGTTGACTGGGATGAAAGAACTAAAAGAGCTGGAGAGTTCCTTTTCAAATGCAAAGAATGGGATGATTCTTATGAAGATGATTATTTGATGGGAGCAGATATAGATTATGAAAATCCAGAAATAAAAGAAGATGTTATTAACTGGGGTAAATGGATAGTTAATGAGATTGATTTTGATGGTTTTCGCTTTGATGCCAGTAAACATGTTGATAATGAAATGATTCATGATTTTATTGAAGTTACAAATAATAGTACTGATAAAGATTTATTTTTTATCGGCGAAGCCTGGGTAAATGATGTTGAAACTCTAAAAGACTATTTAAATACAGTTGGTCAAGAAAAACTTAATGTGTTTGATTTTCCTTTAAGAGAAAATTTTGTAAAGATGATGCAGGGTAATCTTGATATGCGCTGGCTTGGTGATAAGGGTTTGGTGAACGAAAATGATTATAAGAGTAGAGCTATTACTTTTGTGGAAAATCATGACACTGAACGTGATGGTACAAATGAATATGGAACAGAAGCAATAGTTTATAGAAAAATGCAGGCTTACTGCTATATTTTGATGCGGAGGGATGGAGTACCTACAATTTTTTGGAAGGATTATCACAGTCAGGATTTAAAAGAAAGAATTAACAAATTAATTGAAGCAAGGAAAAAATTTGCTTATGGTGATGACTATGAAAGTGATCAAAATGATAAAAATACTTATTCCTATATTCGAGCTGGTAATGAAGAGCATCCAGGTAGTGGTCTGGTAATGATGATTACTCAGCATGAAAATGAGAAGATTATCGAAAAAAAGATTAATACAGGTCAAGCTAATCAAGTTTATTATGATTTCACCGGTAATATAGATGAAAAAGTAAAGACTGATGCAGAAGCAAATGGGATTTTTAAGGTTAAAGGAACCGCTGAAAAAGGTTATTCTGTCTGGGTGCCGGCTGAATAATAATTAAATTGATTAGATATTCTTAGAATCGATGCAGGAAAAAGATTGAGTTATGTAGAAAATATATATAAGTGGAAATTATTTTTTTTATCAAATTTATATCTTAAAACTTTAATGTGA
>Ga0208153_100157_pt1 | contig 27886 bp, 26 predicted proteins | sample Wag42014_10_18_FD_187331 | JGI IMG/M metagenome (GOLD analysis project Ga0208153, IMG submission 187331) | Deep subsurface shale carbon reservoir microbial communities from Ohio, USA - Utica-2 Time Series 2014_10_18 (SPAdes) (version 2) ... | reverse complement strand
CGGGGTAACTTTTTTTGTCATTTCGACGAGGCGACGATAGTCGGTGAGGAGAAATCTCTATCGTTGTTTGGCAAAGAGACCTCTCGGCTTCGCTCGAGGTGACATAAAATTGTCATCTCGACCGGAACGAAGTGAAGCGGAGAGATCTCAGACTACGTTTGGCAAAGAGACCTCTCCACTTCGGTCGCCCTCTAATTGTGACCTCTTATCATTAAAGCTATATAAAAAAACTTTTATTGAAAAATATTAAGGTAACGCCAAAAAATGCAAAACGCTTGAAAAGATTACATTTATGTTGTATTTTCGTTTTGAAGAATTCCAGCATATATTTTTAAGGGACAAATCATGAAAGTACTTATTACAAACGATGACGGCATCTATTCAAAGGGAATATATGCACTTTATAAAAGCATATCAGCTATAGCAGATGTGGTGGTTGTGGCACCTTTAAAAGAACAAAGTGCAGTGGGACACGCTATTACAGTACATTATCCATTAAGAATGCATGAAGTATCCCGTAAAGGAAAATTTTTTGGCTATGCTGTCGAAGGTACACCTGCAGATTGTGTTAAACTTGCATTTGATGATGTTCTGACGGTGAAACCTGACCTTGTAATCTCAGGAATAAACCACGGGGCAAACCTTGCCTCCAATGTTATTTACTCCGGTACAGTCTCTGCAGCTACAGAAGGGGCAATGTTGGGAGCCAAATCCATGGCAGTCAGTCTCGCTTCCCAGGAATACAAAAATTTCGAGCCGGCTGCGGATTTTGCCGCATATTTTGCAAAATTCCTACACAATATGAACAACTTTCAAACAGATCTTATCTTTAATATTAACGTACCTCCGCTTGACAAAGAAGAAATCAAAGGATGGAAATTTACCAAACAGGGTAAAACACGATTCCACGATGCTTTCGAAAAAAGATTAGACCCCAGAGGAAATACATATTTCTGGCTTAAAGGGGAGAAATTTGTTTATTGCAGAAGTGACGAATGTGACGACTTTTTATTAGAAAAAGGATATATCAGCGTTACACCAATAAAATATGATCTGACAGATTATGAACTTTACGAACAGTTGAAAAAAATCAAAGAGGTGGACAAATGGGAATAATAAAAAAAATTATATTAATCTTGTTAGTAGTGCTTATGAGCAGTTTAGCAATATCCTGTGAAGGCTGCAGCAACAATAATCCTACTGCACCGGAGAAGACAAGCGAGTAAATTGTGCTTTTATTAAAACAACTTAAATTTACACTTTTATGTCTACTAATATTGGTGCCTGTAAAGGTGTCAGCAGAAATCAGTGTCCCTGATTTTTCTTTTATGGGAAAAGAAATAGCCCGGTTCAATATAAAGCCCACTTTTACAAAAGTAGATATAACTTTCTCTGACAGCAAAAGTTTTGATACGTATTTGGATAACCTGGACATCCAGGCTAATCGGATGGAAAAAAACGAGTACGAATCCAACGACCCGGGTTCACTTTACAGCGGCAGCTTCGGGACAGGCTTGTCTTCTATCTTTGTGGGCAATAAAGCCTATAGGAACTATATTGTAAAACGTTATATCGAAAATGATTATCTTGGTGTAATCGATGCCTATCTGGAATATAAAGAAAAATTTACAGGTGGTATATACGAAAATGAAGTTCGATTTCTATACGCTTCTGCACTTCTTAACTCAGGCAGCACAGATAAAGGGTTACAGATATTAAAAACTCTTTCTGAAAGCGATTCGGGCAATTTCAGAGATTATGCCCAGGATATTATATTCAACTACTACGAAAAAACAGGCAAAACCAACAAAATACTGGAATTCGGCAAAGAGATTAACACATTCACTCAATACGGACTGTTTGCTTATACAAAAGCCCTGTATGAAAAAAACAGTTACGCCGAAATTCTCAATATTTTATCTGATTACAGAGATTATCTTGATAACAACACAAGTCTCATGGAATATAAAATAGCCTCAATGTATTTCCTCGGACAAATGGATAAACTGTCTAAAACAGAGCCATTCTCTGAGATATCCCGCTATTTCATAACAGATGCCCTGATAAAAACCGGCAATTACAAAAAAGCCCGTGAAATCCTGAATGCTTTTGACTCAGATAACAGATATTTTGACTATTTCAGTTTTAAACTTGCAATACTGAATAATAACCTAAACGAAGCATCCTTTTACCTTGAAAAAATAAACAACCCCAAAGATAAGCTTAGCCTGTTTTTTTTCTATCTATCAGAGAATTTTCCGGGCATAAAAAGTGAAGTGTTGGATATATTTCAATTCAATAGCCCCACAAACAGAGACTACCTGAACTATTATAAGGGGTTGTATTTTTTACAGAACAAAAACTACAGGGAAGCTGCAAAACATTTTGAAAAAGTGGTTTTTCAAAGAAACCTTGTAACAAACAGCTACTTTTACAAAGGCTTGTGCTACTCAGAATGGGACAGCAGCCGTTCCAAACATTTTTTCATCCGGTATTTAAATACCGGCAAAGACAAGGAAAAACTTGATATCACCCGTTTCATGCTGGCACAGTTTTATTTTTTTGAAAAGGACTATACTAAGGTAAAAGTGCTGCTTGAACAATGCAACATTAACCCTTGCAGAAGCCTGGAAGCAGAAATTCTTTTGGAGCAGTCCGATTTTGAAAATGCGCTGAAAATTGTAAAGAATATAGACAGTGACAAAGCTAACTTTGTAAAGGCTTCAGCAAATTATAACCTGAAAAATTACAATGAAGCGTTAACCTATTTAGATAAAATCAAAAAGCCGTATCCGGGGAAAAACCTTCTCAAAATGCTCACATATTATAAACTTGAGCAGTTTGATAAAGGTATGTCAATCTTTGAAGAAAACAAGAATAATAAAGAGTTTTTAGACAGGACAGTAAGACAGCTTTTCCTGGCTAATCAATACTTACTTGTGATAAATATACTTAACCAAATGGAAAGCCTTGAGCCCTCTCATTTATTGATAAAAGCGAAGGCTCTGTATTCACTGAAGAAATATGACGAATCAGAAACTATATATCAAAATTTCTTATCTAAAAACAAATACATTTATGACAGCATAGAGGGTTTGATATCTATAAACAAAGCCAGGGGTGTAACAAGAGATTTCCTGGAAAATGGATTCAACTGGCTTAACAAGTACAGTTTTAACGATGAGAGTTCCATAGCCCTCAATTTTTCCCAGACAGCTTTTAATTCGGGAAATACCGATCTTGGAATAAAATATCTCAACTACTTTTTTAACAATTATCCCAATGCTTCTGATGCTAAAGAGGCATATAAAATAAGGGCAGACTTTTTCTACGAACAGAAAAAATTCAGAGAATGTGCGATGGATGTGAACAGTGCTATTGAAAGATTTGGAGAAAGCGGAGATCTGTTGTTACAAAAAGCAAAGTGTATAAGAAATAGTGCTCCTGAAGAAGCACTTTCAATTTACAGAGACCTTAAAAACAGCAGGCAGTACGGCAATATAGCCAAAAGAAACATCATTTTTCTTTCAGATAATGTTACAGAGGTGGAGCAGCTTTCCCTGGAATTTAAGGACAAGAATCGTAACTTATATTTGAAGGGGATAGAAAAAGTTTTGAGCAACGTGGGAATTGAAAATCTTGACGAAAAAGAAGATTACGTTTATCAACTGGTAAATTCCGGAATCAAAGAATTTGCTGTTGCCGGAGATTATTTTATAGCAGCTCTGGATTATAATCAAAAAAAATATGAAGAGGCAGCCACAAAGCTTATGCGTGTTTACTATCTGCACGAGAATTCCGATTACGCAGTAAAATCACTCAAACTTGCATTAAAAGCATTTGAAAAACTGAATGATAAAAATAATGCGGAAAAAGTCAAAAACATATTAGACAAAAAGGAGGAATAAATGCTGGAAATTTTAGAAAGAGGCGGGGTATTAATGTATCCTATTATACTTTTATCGATAATATCCTTGGCAGTATTTTTGGAGCGGCTTATTACATTACGCAAAAACAAATATGTGCCTAAAGTTTTTATGGATAAACTATACATTTTTCTTAAAGAAAAGTCCCTGGAAGATGCTAAATCCCTTTGTGATATGCATAAAAGTTCCATTAGTGATATCTCAAAAACAATACTGAATAATTTAGATCTGCCTATATCCCGTCTTATGGAGTTAGCTGAAGAAGCGGGCAGATTTCAGGCGAAAAAGCTGGAGCGTTTCCTCCCAACCTTACAGACTATTTCAAACATAGCCCCTCTTTTGGGACTGTTAGGAACAGTAATCGGTATGATTAAAACGTTCATTGTCATCTCACAGCAAGGCGTAGGGAATGCCCAGGCTCTTGCCGGCGGTATCTCCGAAGCTCTCCTCACAACAGCCGCAGGACTGTCTGTAGCCATACCCACAGTTGTCTTTTATCACATAGTAAATTCAAGATCCGAAAGAGTGATTAATGAACTGGAATCAGCCACTTCGAATATTCTCAATCTCCTATTTAAAGAGGATATAAAATGAAATTCACAGATAATAAAAAATCCAGTGGAGTGGATGTAAATTTGACGCCACTAATTGATGTCGTTTTCCTCCTCCTGATTTTTTTCATGGTATCCACCACATTCATCTACAGCGATGCTCTGAAAATTCAGCTGCCTAAAGCAAAAGGAGAAAACGCAGAAATCAAGGATAACATAAATATAGTTGTCACCTCAAACGGAGAAATAAGTATTAACGGTGATGTTATTTCAAAAGCCGGCTTGGAAAGCAAACTCAGATCCCTGAAAGAACAAAATCCTGAAGCCACAGTAATTCTGCAGGCAGATAAGAGTTCTACTCACGGAGATGTTGTTTTTGTTATGGATTACTGCAAACGGGTGGGATTTGACAAACTTGCAATAGCTACAGAGAATAGATGAAAAAATATGTTTACCTCCCTATTACATTGCTTATCTCACTGGTTGTGCATATAACGCTTCTTATTTTTATGCCCGGACTGGATTTTACCCCGGAAAGACAACAAAATAATATCATTGAAATAGAATTTTATGAGCCGGAGATCGAAGAACCTGCAGTAGCGGAAAACACCGGTCAATCAGAAAACAATCAGAAAACAGAAACACCCAAACAACCGGTACCGGAAATAGAAAAACAAATGATTTCAGCCGATAAAGTAGTAGAAGAAACGGAGGTGGAAGTTTCCAGAACTATGCCGTATGTGGATTTGCCTGAATATGAAGACGAACCGGAGCTTCCGGTGGATACACCCGGTTTTGAAAACCTTGTTTCTGTCGCAAAATCCCATTCAGGTAAAATAAAAGGACTGGCCGCAGAAATTGCATCCGCCAAAGCAAGCACAGATAATTCAGAAAAAACATCATCAGGTGCAAACAATGACAACAGGAGAAACAATTTTTTTGAAATACAAAGCACAAGTAATATGCAACGTAACTTACTTCGCCCGTACCCCCCTAAGCCCGATTTTTCGCTGGAATCCGACACAACGGTTACGTTATCGTTTATGGTTGATGAAAACGGCAATACTTATGATATTATCCCTCTTACAAGAACCGACAAAAGAATCGAAGAAATCGCCGTAAATTATGTTAAAAAATTAAATTTTGAAGCTGTCTCCTACTCAGAACCTGATAAAGTGGAGATAAAACTTTTCTTTGAGGTAAAATAAATAATGGAAAATAACGAACTAAAAAATCAGATTTATCAAATTATAAAAGAAAAAGGTAAAATTACCTTTGCAGAGTTTATGGATATGGCTCTTTATTATCCTGAACTCGGCTATTATCAAAAAGAAAACCCTTTCGGTGAGCAGGGAAGCTTTTACACTTCCGTAAACGCCTCTTCCTCTTTTGGCAGATCTATTGCTTCAGGCTTTGCGGAAGTTTTTCAGTCAACGAAAATAGATTACAACATTTGCGAAATGGGCGCGGGCAGCGGTCTCCTGGCAAAAGATATTTTGGATTTTTACGAAAAAGAGCTGCCTGATTTATATGAAAAAATCAACTATACAATTATCGAAAAAAGCAACTACCTGATAAGCCGTCAAAAAGAAATCTTAAAAAATCATCTGAAAAACAATAAAGTTAATTGGACAGATTTTAACGCATTCAGGGATTTTAACGGTATATTTTTTTCCAATGAGCTTGTGGATGCCTTTCCTGTACACAGAATCATAAACATTGGTGGAGAATACAAAGAATTGTTTGTCATCGAACACAACGGCAGATTTGAGTTTTATCCGGACACGTTTTCCACAGAGAAACTGCAGGAATATATAAATAATATGAAAATTAGACTAACTGACAAACAGATTGCAGATATAAACCTTCATGCGACAGATTGGATTGAAGAGTTGGGGGAAAAAATAAACAAAGGTCTCGTTTTCACTATAGATTACGGTTTTGATGCAAAACAGTTATTTTCCAATTTCCGTATGGACGGGACAGTAACCTGTTATTTCAAACATACCCAAAATAACGACTTTTTCGAAAGAATAGGATTTCAGGACATTACAGCCTTTGTGGATTTCTCTGCCCTTGAATTTTACGGCAAAAAAAGTAAACTGGATACAGTGTGCTTTATCCCCCAATGGCTTTTTCTTATCCAGTCAGGAATATTACAGGAAATGGAAGAGGCTCAAACAGATCTGCAGCGCACATCTATAAAATCACTAATAATTCCCGAAGGAGGCTTCGGAACAAACTTTCATGTCTTGATTCAATCCAAAAACATAGCAATACATGAAGATTTTATTTACAAAAAGTCATCATTTGACACCTTTGATATGCTTTCAAGAATGTTTTGACAATATGTATTACACACTGAACCAATATTTAAAGGAAACTTTCGGTGAAAAGGTATGGAAAATACCTGTTAATGCCGGCTTCACCTGTCCAAACAGGTCAGGTGAAAAAGCAACAGGCGGCTGTATATACTGCGATTGTTCTTCCTTTACGCACACAGAAAACGGAAATATAAAAAATCAGGTGTTAAAACGGATAGAAAAACTAAGAAAAAAAAATATTAACAAATTTATTGTTTACTTCCAGAGCGGGACAAACACATACGGCAATTTTTCCGTTATTAAAGAGAAAATATACAGCAGTCTTGTTGACAGTGATATAGTGGGACTGCACATAGGTACAAGACCGGATTGTATAAATAATGAACTAATCAACTTTTTTGTCAAACTGGACAAAAACTACCAGATCACTGTAGAACTTGGATTACAAAGCAGTAACGACAAAACCTTGAAATTTATAAACAGAGGACACAGCAGCGAAGATTTTACAAAAGCTTGCGAAAAGCTGCGCAAAGCCGGCTTAAAAATATGCGCACACATTATTTTAGGACTGCCAGGGGAAACAGAGGAGGACATGCTCAGGACAATATCATTTCTCAACAGCAATAAAGTGGATTCTGTAAAGTTTCACCATTTACACATTATAAAAAATACTCCTCTTGCAAAACTGTATGAAAATAAAAAAATCCAAATTTTGAAGGAAGATGAGTATATCAAAATTTTAGCGGAATCTATTGCAAGATTACCAAAAAAAACTATAATTGCCAGATTAGTGGGCGATGCTCCGCAGAATATGCTTGTTGCCCCCGATTGGCCGGATAGCAAAATAGCTTTTCTGAACAAACTTGACACATATATGATAAACAACAACCTTTTCCAGGGTAAATTTAATAAAACATGAATATTTTTAGATTTGTAGTTGAATACTTTAGTCTTATTCTCACGTTGATTCTGGTTTTAATAGTATTGGCAGGGAGAAAAGAAGCGCGTGCCACCGTATCCTGGCTCATGGTTATTATTTTTTTTCCGTATTTTGGGGCATTGCTGTATTTGATTTTCGGGAATCCGCACTTAAAAAATCTTGTGGATAAAAAATTTAAAAAACAAAAACCGGTGGAAGTCAAACAATATTTTGACAGGATGCCTGAATACAAGAATTCCCGATTAGCTAACCTGGTGGAAAAAGTAACAAAATTAAAGCCCCAGCTCTGTTTTAACCTTGAGTTAATACCCAACGCCACTGATAAATACTCAAAACTTGCCAAAGATCTGCTTGAGGCTGAGCATTACATTTTAATGGAATATTATGTTTTCCGACAGGATGAAACGGGACGTTTTTTTATTAATCTTCTGGAATACAAGGCCAGCCAGGGAGTAAAAGTTTTCTTTTTATACGATGGTATGGGTGCCATAGGCATCACATTTAAAAGATTTTTGAAAAATCTAACAGCCAATGGCGGCAAATGCGCAGCATTTCTTTCCCCTTTGAATATCAAAAGTATCCTTCGTATTAATTTTAGAAATCACAGGAAAATTGCTGTTATTGACGGTAAAGTGGCTTACACAGGCGGGATTAATATAGGTAACGAATATATCGGCGATTTAGCAGGTAGCGCAAAATGGCTGGATACGCATATAAAATTTAGTGGTGATGCCGTTTATGCTGTGGAAGAAGTTTTTTTTGAAGACTTTTATATAGCCACAGGCAAGGATATCACAGAAGAAATACATAAAAAACATAAAAAAGTAGGAGGAGATATAAACGTCCATGTTATTCCATCCGGCCCTGATCAGAAAAATCCGCTTATCTATGATACTATATTTTCCACATTGAATTCTGCCGAAAAAACAGTGGATATAATAACACCATATTTGGTGCCTGACCAACCTATTATCGAAACATTAAAGAATGCTTCAAAAAAGGGAATACAAGTAAGAATACTGTTACCCGGAAAAAATAATCATCCAATGGTTGCTGCTGCCGGAAGATCATATTATGAAGAACTTGTGGAAGCGGGAGTGGAAATTTTTGAAACAAATAATATCATGCTGCATGCCAAAATTATAATTATTGACAGTTTTTGGGTTACAATCGGTTCTGCAAATATGGATACAAGAAGCTTTAGATTGAATTTTGAACTAAACGTTGTGGCTTATTCGAAAAATTTTGCATATCAATCGGAAAATCTTGTTAAACAATATCTGGAATTTTCCCATAAGATAACACTCCAAGAACTCAGAAACAAACCTGTCCCCATAAGGGTTTTTGAAGGAATTTGCCGGACTCTTTCGCCTGTATTGTAGCAAAAAAAAAGCGGGATAATATCCCGCTTTTTACCAACAAATCTTACTTCTCCAGCTCTATTTTTACCTCTTTTTCTTTGTAGTCATCAGACTTTGGCAGCGTCACAGTCAGCACTCCGTTTTTAAATTTAGCTTTAACAGCATCTCTCTTAATGTGTTTTGGTAAAGCTATCTGTCTGGAAAAAGATCCATAAACCCTTTCTCTTCTGTAAAAATTTTCATCTTTGTCTTCAGATTCTTCCTGTCTCTCACCTTTGATTGTGAGAACATCTCCTGCAATACTCACATCAATGTCTTTCTCTTCCATTCCTGGAAGATCAGCTTTTACAACCACGGCGTCTTTATTCTCGGAAATATCCACAGATGGTGTAAATTCCATCTCCCCAAGTATTCTTTCATCCGGCGAAAAAAAATCATCAAATAACCTGTTCATTTCATCCTGAAGGCTCTCAATTCCTCTGAATGGAGATAAACCTTTGTTCGATCTCCTTGCTAACATGGTAGCACCTCCTTCTTTCATCTTATTTCTATTTATAAAGATATATTTGAGTCTATTCATGTCAAGATTATTTTTGCTAATAACTAAAATTTTCTTATCAATAACTTTTAGAATTATTTTAAAATACCTACTTAGCCAATTTAACCATAAACACAATTGGATATTGTTTTAAAATTATTCATAATGAGAGCTTTGCACAGCTATAAAAGGTCATCTCGAACTTGTTTCGGGATCTATAACTAGAGACCTTTGCACAACTCTATTTAGTCATGCTGAATTTATTTCAGCATCTAATTATATCAGTAAGTTATGAGACCCTGAAACAAGTTCAGGGTGACAATTATGGAATTATGCAAAGGTCTCAACTATCAACAAGTTGCGAGATTCTAAACCAAGTTCAGGGTGACAGTAAGGCTATTGTGCAAAGCTCTTATAATAGAAATTTCTCTTCACCACTTAACTGTGGTTCATCGAAAGAACAGTTTCCTGTGATACAAAGTGGAGCTGGTCTTTTCATTTATTTTCGGGGAGAGTAAGAGGGGGTACTTTTTGCCAAACAACGTCCGAGATCTCTACCCGCGCACTTAACGCTTTAAGTGCGCGGTCGAGATGACAGTTTTTTGTCATTCCGAGCGAAATCAAGGAATCTCTATTTGCATATTAATAAATTATTATTTATTCATAGAGTCGAGAAATTCTTTATTTGTCTTTGTCCCTTTAATCTTATCAAGCAAAAACTCCATTGCATCCACGGCATTCATGTTACTTAAAAACCTCCGGAGTATCCAAATCTTGTTTATCTCATCCTTTCCGAGGAGGAGTTCTTCACGTCTTGTACTGGATCTGTTAATATCTATTGCCGGGAAAATACGCTTTTCCACAAGCCTTCTGTCCAGGTGAACTTCCATATTACCAGTACCTTTAAACTCCTCAAAAATAACTTCATCCATACGGGAACCGGTATCCACAAGAGCAGTAGCAATAACTGTAAGGCTTCCGCCTTCTTCGATATTCCTGGCGGCACCAAAAAATCTTTTGGGCTTATGCAGTGCATTGGCATCCACACCACCGGATAAAACTTTACCGCTGGGCGGCTCAATAGAGTTATAAGCTCTGGCAAGCCTTGTAATACTATCCAGAAGAATACAAACATCTCTACCCTGTTCCACCAATCTTTTGGCTTTGTTCATGACCATTTCCGATACCTGCACATGACGATACCCCGGCTCATCAAATGTGGAGCTGATAACCTCGGCATCCACAGAGCGCTGCATATCTGTAACCTCTTCCGGGCGCTCATCGATAAGAAGAATTATCATATAAACTTCCGGATGGTTTGCAGTTATACTATTTGCAATGGATTTAAGAAGCATAGTTTTGCCCGTTTTTGGAGGTGCAACAAGCAAACCTCTCTGCCCTTTTCCCACAGGTGAGAGCATATTCATAATTCTCGTATCGTAAGAAGTCGGATAAGCTTCAAGATTCAGTCTTTCCTCCGGGAAAAGAGGAGTTAAATTTTCAAATAGATTTCTTTGTCTTCTGGGTTTTTCGTCATTAACAGTTTCTATTTTTAAAAGAGCAAAATATTTTTCATTATCCTTGGGCGGTCTTATTTCGCCGGCAATGGTATCCCCGTTTCGCAAGCCGAATCGTCTTATCTGAGCCGGCGATACATACAAATCATCTGGTCCGGGCAAATAATTATAATCGGTGGAGCGCAAAAAACCAAAACCATCCGGTAAAATTTCCAATACTCCACGGCCGTATATCTGGCCATTTTTAGCACTGGTAACCTTTAAAATTTCAAAGATAAGCTCCTGTTTTAACAAATTCGGGGCATCAATTATCTCCAGTTCTTCGGCAATATTGACCAATTCCTCTATTGATTTTTTTTTAAGTTCAGTAAGATTCACAAAAACACCTCTACTTTTGTATATTTATTTTTTACTAAAAACGTGCAGAATTACAAAAAAATAAAACCTACCTGTAAGTAATATATTTTTGATTTTGAGTAATTTAGCATCGAAGCGATTTTTAGCGGGCACGAACTGCTAAACGCTACGATTAGTGATAGCTGCAAAACCCGTTATTGTCAAGCTTTTTTGCAGATTTTTGCAGACATTTCATCATATTTAAAAACTTTCACAAAGGTATTTCTCTCCCGTAAATTTTCATCAGTATCTCACGTGCAGTTTCTTCAACAGATTTATTTGTGGTATCCACAACATGCCATTGTCTGTGTTTATCCTTTAAAGTGTAGATAAATTCAACCTCTTCCAGAATGTTGTTTATATTGGTATACCTGTTGGCAATTTTATAGTGTTTTAATCTCTCAAGCCGGATTTTCTGCAACGTATCAGGCTCCATCATCAGGCAAACTATTTTATCCTGATCTATCTTATAAACCTCATCGGGCACCCCTACTTCCGGGACAATGGGAATATTAACCACTTTATAACCCTGCTGAGCAAGAAAAAAGGATGTCGGCGTTTTAGAAGTCCTGGAAAGTCCAAGAATTATGATATCGGCTTCTTCAATATTTTTAAGATTTTTGCCGTCATCATGATTGATTGAAAATTCTATTGCCTCTATCCGTTTAAAATATTTACTGTCCACCTTTCTCAGCAGATTGGGGTTTTCAATGGGCTCACTACCTAAAAATGCACTCAGTTTTTCCACAGGAGGGCCCAAAATATCATGATGAATTATTTCTTTTTTATGGCATATCTCGTGAACCAGCCTTCTCAACGATTTTTTGGCAATAGTAAAAGCCACAAAGGCCTTGTGGCGTCCGGCTTTTTCCAGAATAGTCACAATCTTGTCCTCATTGTCCACCTTTGAGTATACTGAAAGCTTAATTTTCGGGTCCTCAAACTGAATCAGGCATGCTTTTATTATATTAATAGCGCTTTGGCCGGTACCATCTGATAATATATACACTGTTTTTTCATCCATTATTCACCCAACATCCTCATAAATTTTTTTTCATCTATTATGTTAACATCCAACTCTTTAGCTTTATCAAGTTTCGAACCGGGAGACTCGCCGCAAATGAGATAGTCAAGATTACTGCTGACACCGGTAAGAACCATGCCGCCGTTTTTCTTAATCAACTCCTCAACCTGTTTTCTCGGTCTGCTTAGACTGCCGGTAATCAAAAAAGTCTTCCCCTCCAAAATATCACTTTCTTTTTCTTGGGTATATGTAAAATTCAGTCCTTTTTTTCTAAGTTTTTCAATAAGATATGTAATTTTCTCATCCCGCAGCGCTTTATACAGTCCATCGGCAATTACAGGGCCGATATCTTCAATTTCTTCAAAATCTTCTCTCTCAGCCTGAATCATTGCATCTATATTGCCGAACTTTTCCGCAAGTATCTCAGCTGTCCTGACACCAACATTGGGCAGACCGAGTCCGAAAAGCACTTTTGAAAAAGGTTTCGCTTTACTTTTGTCTATGGCTTTAATCAAATTCTCAGCAGATTTAGCACCAAAGCCTTCCAATTCCTGAATATCCTCACATTTTAAATCATAAATGTCTGCAATTGAGCCCAGCAACCCCAAATCAACAAAGCGATCCACAATCTTTTCACCCAAGCCCTTTATATCCATTGCATTTCTCCCGGCAAAATGTACTATGGACGCTTTCAGACGGGCAGGACAATCGGGGTTTGCGCATTTGTAATATACATCATATTCGTCTTTTAAAACAGAACTTCCGCATACCGGACAGGCATCGGGAAATTTAATATCTTTTTCATCCCCTTCTCTTTCATCTTTAATAACACTCGTCACTTTCGGAATCACATCTCCGCTTTTTTCTATAAAAACTTTATCTCCTATCTTTATACCGAGCCTCTTTATTTCATCCTCGTTGTGAAGTGTTGCCCTGCTGACAGTAGAACCTGCAACTTTGACCGGCTCAAAGATTCCAACCGGCGTAACTATGCCTGTCCGCCCCACCTGAAAGGAAACTCGTAAAAGCTTTGTCCGGGCATGCTCGGCAGGATATTTATATGCCACCGCCCACCGGGGAGATTTGTTTGTACTTCCCAGTTGCTCGCGTACATTGTATTCATTCACCTTTATAACAACACCGTCAATTTCATAGTCCAGTTGTTGTCTTTTCTTTTCGATACGGGCAATATATTCAAAAATTTCATCCTGTGAGGATACATGCTCTATCATTGGATTTACTTTCATTCCAAGGGATTTAAGAAATTGTAAATCTTTAAAATGCTCAGCATTAACCCTACCTACATCCAAAGCATAAATAAATATATCAAGGGATCTTTCACTGGCAATTTCAGGGTCAAGAAGCTTCATAGTACCTGCAGCTGCATTGCGTGGATTTGCAAACAACGGCATTCCATCTTTTTCCCTTCTTTTGTTTATCTTTTTAAAATTATCTTTTGATAAAAAGACCTCCCCTCTCACAACGATTTTGTCTTTATGCTCAATATATAAGGGGAGCGTTTTAACCGTCTTTATATTGTGTAGCACATCCTCACCCTGATAGCCGTCCCCTCGGGTAACAGCCTCTGTCAGCATACCGTTTTCATATGTCAAAGAGACAGCAGCCCCGTCAATCTTGGGCTCCAATACAAAGGTAAAACTGTCTGAAGAGTCTTTCTTCATTCTGGTAATATAATTTTCAAGCTCGGATTTGCTGTAGGTATTATCCAGAGAGAGCATTCGGACTTCATGGGATTTAACAGCCAGTCCCGATTCAACTTTATGCCCGACTCTTTGGGTGGGCGAATAATCGACCGTCCAATCGGGGTGTTCTTTTTCCGTCTGTTTAAGTTTCTTGTAGAGCTGATCGTACTCATAGTCTGATATTACAGGATTATTGAACACATAATACCTTTTATCATGCTCAATAATTTCCTCAACAAGCTGTATATATTCTTCATATGTTTTTATTCCGCTCATTTATACCTTCTCACAAGAGCACCTTCATAAACACTGTCATTTACAGGAAGATAATATTCAAAATTTGGTTTTGTACTTTCACACACATTCATTTTATCATCATAAATCTTTTCAACCTTATACGGGATTTCCCGCATATCCGTATCAAGCAGATATATCTTATCATTTTTTTCAAGCTTGGTTTTGCAAAGGAATTTAACCATTCCCCCGTTACACTCCGTGACCACACCAATAAAATCACAATTTCTGTAATATGAAGACGTACTGTAATTCATCGATTGTTCATCGGCGTTTTCAAGATAAAAACCGGTTGTATAGCCGCGGTTGCTGACACTTTCCAAAAAAGGCATCCATTCTTCCCACTCAAATTGTTTACCGTTCAAAGAAGCATCCACAGCCTGTCTGTACACTCCGGTGACCACACCCGTATACATTGCACTTTTCATTCTTCCTTCTATCTTCAAACTCGCAACTCCCATGTTGATAATTTCGTCAATATATTCCAGCAGACACAAATCTTTTGAGTTATAAATAAAAGTACCGTTTTCACTCTCCACTACAGGCAGATACTCATAAGGTCTTGTTTCTTCAACAAGATAATAATTCCATCTGCACGGATGACTGCATTCACCCCGATTGGCATCTCTTCCGGTAAAATAATTACTCAAAACACACCTGCCGGAATGGGAAATACACATGGCACCGTGAACAAACATCTCTATTTCAATTCCGGTATTCTCACAAATAAATTTTATTTCATCTCTGCCTAATTCTCTGGCAAGAATAACCCGTGCAGCTCCCATCTCCTCCCAGAATTTCACGGACATATAATTAACGGTATTGCTCTGGGTGCTGATATGAACAGGCAGTCTAATCCCAGATTTTTTTATAAGATGCAACACGCCCGGATCACTTATTATTACAGCATCAGCGCCTATTTCGGATAAAGCTCCGATATAAGATTTTAAATCTTCAAAATCATCATTTCGGGGATATATATTGACTGTTATATATCCTTTTTTACCTGTAGAATGAAGATATCTTAATGCATCCTCAAGCTCCGTAATTTCGAAGTTAGCCGCTTTAGCCCGCAGACCGAAATGCTTTCCCGAAAGATAAACGGCATCCGCTCCGAAATTCACAGCTGTTTCCAGTTTTTCAAAGTTTCCTGCAGGGGCTAATAGTTCAATATTTTTCATAATTAATAAGAAGCAATCCGTTACCCAGAGGAATAATGGAAGCATCAGAACTAAAAGTATATTTTATTTCATCAATGAACGCTTTAAGCTCTCTTACTGTTTCCAGATATTTATAGGGAATCTCGGCGTCTTCGTATAAAACATAACCGTATAAAAGAATATCATCAAAAACAACCAGAGCTTTATCTGAAAGACAACGTTTTAACAGATACCACATCCCCGCATATTCTCTTTTTATTGTATCAACAAAAACAAAATCAAACTTATACGAAGTATTACTAAGATAATCTTCTGCTTTGGCATGAACAAAATCAATATTTTTCTCATCTTTAAGATAATCGGCAGCTTCATCCAGCCTGTCTTTATTATAGTCCAGAGCAGTTATTTTTACACTGTCAGTATATTTCATATACTTTGTGGCAATTCCTATGCCGCAACCTAACTCCAGAATATGTTTTGTACCTTTAAGATGTGCGAGAAATCTCAGCAACTCACCTGAATTTTTATCAACAGCCGGAACTTTACTATTGAGCGCATAAGCATATAGATCTTCAATATCTAAAGATTTATATTTATCAAGAAAACAGGCAATATAGTCACACACCAACTCACTCTGCATTCTGATCTCCCAAAATATTTTTATTTGGACTCAGGCGCTCACTTATCTGTGATGCAAATTCCGGATTAAGCTGCCCCAAAGCAGTCAGAATTTTACCAGCGAAAAGTGGGTTCATTTCCTGAAAAATACTGGTGGCTTTAGATATTTCCATATTATTTATAATCTGTGCTGCAGCCTGAGGTCTGGTAGACGAATATATCCTGGCAAGCTGCTTAATATTTTCATCCTCAGTCTTTCTGATTTTTTCATATAATGAAGTAAGTTCTTGCCTCAGATTTTCAAGTTCTTTCTTTCTGTTATCTAAGGTTTTTTTTAGTTCATTTAGCTGCTTTTCCCGCTCATCAAGCAACGCTTCCCTTTTGTCCAATTGTTGTTGTTTCTCATTCAGTTTTTCAGACAATTCCTGAAGATTAACCAAATCCTCCTGTGAGGATACATTAGATTGTATCAAAAAAATAAAAACTACTGCAAAAAGGATTTTATACATTATTGTTACCACCGTTGTATCTCGAGGTTACAAGCTCATCAATAAATTTCATTTCTTCTTTTTTTATATACATCATATAGTTCTGCGCATGTTTTTCCTTCAGCTTTTCCATAATTTTAAGTTCGTTCAGAGCTTCTGTAACAACTCCTTGTTGAACATCTATATTTTCCTGCAGTTTGTTAATCATTTCCTCAGCACTCTGGAGCATCTGCTTGCATTTATCAATAAAATTTTCATACATCAGCAGATATTGAAACTCTCCCTTAGACTTTAATCTGTAAAGATCTTTGGTGGTTTTATCTATATCCTCTATTATCAACTTTTTTTTCTGCTGATATTCCTTTTTTTTGTCATACATTTCAGCAAGTTTTAGTTTTTCCTGCTCAAGTCTACGCTCTCTGAATTCCAGAACTTTTTGCAATCTGAATTTTTTCTCCAAGTAATTACCACCTTAATCTGCTTTGATTATTTCTTCACAATTTCTTTAAGCTGTTTCACTGAAACATTGAAATCTGCTTTCTCTTCCACTTTTTGTTTTAGAAATTCGTTTATTTTATCTATTTTGGAAATTGCTTCATCCACTTTTTTATTGCTCCCTTTGGAATAGGCACCGATATTTATCAGATCTTCCGCTTCATTATATGATGCTAACAAATCCCTGAATCGTCCCGCTGCATCATAATGCTCATCCGTGACAACTTCTTTCATTAACCTGCTGGCACTCATCATGACATCAATCGCCGGGAAATGATTTTTTGACGCCAGCCTTCTGTCCAAAACTATATGCCCGTCTATAATAGATCTTACAGAGTCAGCTATGGGATCATTCATATCATCCCCTTCGACAAGAACAGTATAAAGTCCGGTAATAGAACCTTCTCCTTTCTTAGTACCTGCTCTCTCAAGCAATTTCGGAAGCAGAGCAAAAACCGAAGGGGTATATCCCTTGGATGCCGGTGGCTCACCAACAGTTAGACCTATTTCACGTTGTGCCATTGCAAATCTTGTCACCGAATCCATCATAAACATAACGTTTTTCCCCGTAGATCTGAAAAATTCTGCAATTGATGTGGCAACAAAAGCACCAAGCTTTCTGATTAGCGGAGACTGATCACTGGTGGCCACAACCACAACACTCCTTTTCAAGCCTTCTTCCCCTAAATCCCTCTCAATAAATTCTCTGACCTCACGTCCACGCTCACCGATAAGAGCTATAACATTAACTTCTGCCGCAGTATTTCTCGCAATCATACCCAAAAGAACACTTTTGCCCACACCACTGCCTGCAAAAATACCTACTCTTTGGCCCTTGCCCACAGTTATCAGTGAATCTATTGCCCTGATACCACTTGACATAGGTTCTTTTATAATGTCCCTTTCCATTGGTCCGGGTGGGTTCTTATAAACAGGTTGCAAGTTATAATCAATAATTGGCCCTTTTCCGTCTATAGGATTTCCCAAACCGTCAATAACACGCCCCAGCAGGTTGACAGAAGATCTCACTGCGTTGCCGGCAGCAACATTTTTAACCACACTGCCGGGTGCAATACCTTCACTGTCTCCGTAAGGCATAAGAATAACCCTGTCATCTTTAAAACCGACAATTTCAGCATAAATACGACTACCGCCGTTTTCAATCTCACACCTTGTGCCAATTCCCAGCAAAGGGCCATCTGCCTCAATAGTCAGCCCAACAATTTTCGTAACTCTGCCTTTGATAACTACATCAGAAGGTGCTTTTATCTTTTTAATCAGATCTAAATTGCTCATTTATCTCCTTTTGTAAATCATTAAGAGCCGATTCAATACTAAAATCAATTTCACCGATTTTGGATTTTACTTTAAAGCTCCCCTTTGTCACATCATCGTCAGATTTTATATCAAAGTCCTGAAAATGTTCTCTGACTGTTTCCGCATCCTCAGGATTCACATAAAATATCACATCCTGCAAACGCTTAAGTTTACCAAGGCTGTTCCTGATTACACTGACAACCAGCTGATCGTTAAGTTTTCGCTCTTCTCCCACGATGTTTTCTACAAAATTTAATATTAAATCAGGTATTTCCTTATCAATAGAATCGACAAACTGTTTTATTTCGTCTATTTCTTTTTTCGCATCTTTTAGGTTTTTATTTAGTGTATCCCAGTAATCTTTTTTTGAAACTTCATATTCTTTTTTACTCTCAGCCTCACCTGCTTTCTTCCCTTCAACATAACCCTGATCGTAAAACTGTTTTTTTATTTTTTCCATTTCTTGGGCAAGAATGGACTTGTGCTCTTCTAACGTAATAGTCTCTTTTTCTGTTCTTTCAGAATCTGGTTTCTCACCACTATTTCGTTCACTTTTCGGGGCATTTGAGGACAAATTATTTTTTATGCTATCTGAAGAAGGAGAAAAACTTTCAAAAGTAAAATCGGAAACTCCCCGTTTAACCTCCGAAAAAACTTGAAATTTATAGGGCTCATATTTTTTTTTATCGGATGACTTAATAACGTTTTTGCTCATACAAAGCTCCTGTCAAAAATTATGGAGCAAAAATAAAAAATTTCTATTATACATACTGCTCTTCTTCACCACCTGCTATACTAATAACACCTTCTTCGTCAAGTTCTCTGACAATTTCAACAATTTCATGCTGGGCTTTTTCAACATCCCTAAGTTTGACAGGCCCCATATACTCCATCTCTTCTTTCATTGTTTCAACAGCTCTTTTGGACATATTGTTAAAAAACCTGTCCTGAAGATCTTCATCAGCACCTTTTAATGCCATTGTAAGTGTTTTTTTGTCGGCACGTTTTAGTATCTCCTGAATAGCCTGATCTATCAACGACCTGATATCATCAAAAACAAACATCATATCCCTAATATTGGCAACAAGCTCCGGTGCATCTTTCTCCAGTCTGTCTAACGTTGTCTTGCTTATACTTCTGTCCATCCTGTTAAAAATTTCAGCAACAGATTTCACACCGCCAACTTCCACATTATAAGAACTTATGGATTCAAAACGTTCTTCAAGAACCCTCGTAAGCGTTTTTACAACCGATGGTGATATATCCTGAAGATTTGCTATACGCATGGTCACCTCAGCTTTTAAGTCTTCAGGTAACTCTGCCAGAGACTCAGCAGCCTGCGTTGGATCAAGGTGAGCTAAAATTAAAGCAATTGTTTGAGGATGCTCATTTATGATAAACTTTGACAACTGTTTAGGTTCAATTCTTGTCAAAAATTCAAAACCTGAGGATTGTTCCATCAATTTGGTAAGTCTGTCTATAATCTTTCTGGCTTTTTCCGGGCCCAATGATTTTGTCAGTACAGACTTTGCATAATCTAAACCTCCCTTTGTAATAAAACGTCTGGCCAGAATCATATTGTAAAACTCTTCAATCACTTCATCCGAACTGTCAGGATCAACCATTTTCGTCATGGCTATCTCTCTGGAAACTTCCTGGACTTCCTCTTCATCCAGCAAACCCATTAACATACTGGAAGTTTCCTCACCGAGACTGATAAGCAATAATGCCGCTTTTTTGGCCCCTGTTAAGCTGGATTTTTTTTCCGCCATATATATTTTACTCCCTTAACCACACTTTTATTAAATTGGCAAGCATTTCAGGATCATCTTTGGCAGCATCTTCTATTTTACGAAGCATAACCTTGTTTTTTACACTGTCAGTATCAATAGGAGCATTTTCTTCCAGCTCAGACTCAATTTCTTTTTCCAGCTCTTCGATTGTTTTGGGAAATTTTATATCCTCACCTACGGTAAAATCGATACCTTCACCTGCTCCCTCACCGGCTGCCACAGTTTCACCTGTTTCATATTGAGACAGTTTTTTCATAATTTTTCTAATAACCAAAAAGTAGAAAAGCAGAAGGACAACAAGACCTATTCCATATTTTATCAATGAGTTAATCAGACTTGTTGTTTCTATATCCTGAATCAACCCGGACTGGGCAACATCCTGCTCGCTGGTATCAAAGGAAATATTCGAAACCTCAATCACATCACCTCGTTGCTCATCGTAGCCAACTGCTGTTGCAACAAGATTACGAATTTTCTCCAACTCTTCAGGGCTGCGCTGAACATACTCCACTTGCCTGTTTTCACCCTCTCCTGTAACCTGGCGCTTATCATTAACAACCACGGCAACAGTAATTCTCTCCACCGTACCAAAGCTTTTTTCCTCTTGTGTAACTGTTTTGCCTACTTCAAAATTCTGGGTTTCATCCAATTTACTGTAAGTCGAGGATTGACCTTCATTTCCTATATCAGGCTCCGCCAAATTTGACTGAACTCCAGGAACACCTTGCTGTGTCATCGGTCTATTTTCACTTTGCTCCTGAATAGTACGCTGAGATCTCAGCACCGGATTAGGATCAAATTCCTCTTTGGTAACGGTTTTTTTATCAAAATTCATTTTTACACTCACCTGGGCAACAGCATCATCGATGCCCAGTGTCCTGCTTAAAATACTGTTAACTTTGTTACGAAGAGATGATTCCACTTTTTTCTGATATTCCAGTTGAGTGTTGGTCATCATTAATGGTTGATTTTCCTCATCAAGAAATTCACTCAAAAGTCTGCCGTCGGTATCCACTACCCTCACATTCTCCAGACTCAGCCCTTTCACAGAACCGGCAACGAGGGAAGCTATTGCCTTTACCTGGTCCCTTCCTATAGACTGTCCCCCTTTCAAATCAACCACAACAGCGGCTTTAGCTGCCGTTTCTTCGGAAACAAACAATCTGTCTTTAGGAATAGTCAGATGAACTCTGGCTTTGTCAACTTCCCTGAGACTACTGATTGTTCTGGATAATTCCCCCTGAAGGGCTCTCTGATAATTTACATTCTGAACAAATTCTGTCATCCCGAATGAGCTTTCATCAAAAAGCTCAAACCCGCTGGAACCTCCTCTTGGGAGTCCTTCCTGTGCCAGTTGAAGTCTGGTTTCATAAACATTATTTTGCGGAACAGATATTGTTCTCCCTTCACTGCTCAGTTTATACGGAATATTATTATCCTTCAAAAAACTAACAACATCTCCTGCATCATCCCTTTCCAAATCGGCAAATAAAACAGTATACACAGGTTTATTTGCCCACAAACTAAGGACTATCACAGAAACAATTACAGCAGAAACAGCTACTATTATCGATGCTTTCTGAAAAAGCGTCAGTTTTTTAAAAACTTCTAAAAATTGATTATAAATATTTTTAAGAGTGTTAAGCATCCTATACCTGGGTTCTCATTACTTCCTGATAGGCCTCAAGAAGTTTATTACGCACTTCCATCATTAATTTTAACGAAACATCGGCCTTTTGTAAAGCCACCATTGTATCATGAATATTCGTGGTTTCACCATTTAAAACTTCCTGCACTGCAGAATCCGCCTCCAGCTGTGCATCGTTAACATCTTTTATGGCATCTTTCAATAAACTGGAGAAATCTGCTTTTGAATCACTTTTACCAGACGAACTGTTCCTCTCCGTTTCACCAAGTTTATTAGGAAGTAAAAATCCACTTCTGTTTATTTCATTCATTGGACACTCCGGTAATTACCGCAAAAATATTATATTACAGCCCTTTTGTAAAATTATAAACAATACAAATCATTTTACAATGATTTTTTATACTTTTCCAATATCAAGAGCTCTTAGAGCAAGCTGTTTGGCTGTTGTCATAACGGTAACATTTGATTCGTAGCTTCTGCTCGCTTCCAACATATTTACCATTTCTTCAATAGGATTCACATTTGGGTATGCGACATACCCTTCTGCATTGGCATCGGGATGCTCCGGCTGAAATCTAAGCTGAAAAGGCTTTTCATCTTTGACTACTCGGTCAACTTTAACACCGCCTTTCATCTCTCCATCCAGCACTGTTTTGAAAATAACATCTTTTCTTCTGTACGGTTCGCCGTTTTCACCTTTTGTTGTATTGGCATTAGCCAAATTTGAAGATATGGTATTTATACGTATCCTTTGTGCAGACAGCCCAGTGGCTGAAATTTTCAGTGTATCAAAAAAACTCATATCTTACCCCCTTCTCTTATCTTCCTGTAATAGCTGACTTTAATCTTGCAAATTCCGTACCGGTAATTTGAGAAAACATAGAGTACTTAACTGCATTTGATGCCATCTCACTCATTTCATAGTCCAGGTTCACATCGTTCCCGTCATTTCGTAGTGAAGGATTGTTTTGCTCATAAATAAGCGAACTTATATTTCCTTCCGAATTTTGTGGAGAAATGTGTCTTTTGTCAGTCACTTTCAGAGGAAGATTATTCCCCCCGGAAAAATATTCCTTCATTGCTTTCTCAAAATCCAGATCTTTAGCTTTATAATTTGGGGTATCAACGTTTGCTATATTTTCCGAAATAACCTGATTTCTTTTGGATGAAACATCCATAGCATAGTTCAGACCAGAAATATTCATTTTATCAAACATGTTCATAATAACCTCCTGTAAAATAAATATCAAAAAGGATGCCAGAATTAATATAGTATTGACTTTTTCCAATTAAAAACAATCTTTAAAAAAAATTGCCGGAGGATACCATGTTGAACAGAAGAAATTTTCTTAAAAAAACGATGGTAGCATATGTTGCTGCAAAAACCGTGACAACCCCGAATGTCTTTGCCGAAAACAGGAAATCCAACGTGGCAATAAGCCAATCCAGTAACCACAGAGCAACAGTACGAAGCGCGGTGGCAATGTTGGGTGGAATGGAAAACTTTATTTCAAAAGGCGATGTAGTAGCGGTAAAACCGAATATGGCCTGGGCAAGAGAGCCTAAATATGCAGCAAATACGAATCCGGAAGTAGTCGCAGAGGTGGTAAAATTATGTTTTGAAGCAGGAGCAAAAAAGGTATATGTTACTGATAATCCTTGTAACAATGCAAGAAGTGTATATGCGATATCCAGAATACCTGAATACGTTCAAAAAGAAGGCGCAGAGGTGTTTATACCTCAAAACAGACATTATAAAGAGATGAATCTCAGAGGAACTTTTATAGATGACTGGCCTGTTCTTGAGCTTTTCAAAACAGCAGACAAAGTAATTAATGTCCCGGTGGCTAAACATCACGGCTCAACTCAGCTGACAGCTTCCATAAAAAACTGGCTGGGAGCAGTGGGAGGTTTCAGAGGCTCACTCCATCAGAATCTCCATCAGGCAATTGTTGATTTGGCCGCGTTTTTCAAACCAACGCTGAATATTGTCGACTGCACAAGAATTTTAATGGCAAATGGCCCAACCGGCGGCAGCCTTGATGATGTAAAAATATCAAATAAAATAATAGCATCCACAGATCAAGTAGCTACCGATTTTCTGGCGGCTAAGGAACTGGGATTTGAGCCGACAACAATTAAATTTCTTCAGATTGCTGAAAAACAAGGTCTCGGCACATCTGACAAAAATGAAATGAATATTGTTTATGAAAAAGTATAGCAGATACTTCCGGCTTATATCCCAGATTATCTTTCTGGCTCTGTTTTTTTACATTTTTTTCAATTCAATCATCGACAATACAGGTTTCTCTCTTGAATTAAAATTAAAAAGCAAAATTGAATATATTTTCGCTATCGACCCCCTTGTTGCTCTTACTACGCTTTTCAGCACATACAAACTGCCGTCTGTTTTTATTCTGTCATTAATAGTCATAGTTTTTACCTTAATTTTCGGAAGGCTTTTCTGCGGCTGGGTCTGCCCTTTTGGGACAATCCATCATTTTTTCAGCTATATAGCTCAAAAAATCAGGAAAGATAAATACGGTAAAGGCGAATATTCAAAATACAAAAATTTAAAATATTATATCTTCACAGCTATAGTCATTTTATCAATTATGCGTGTCAATGTCTCCGGATACCTCGATCCACTGAGTCTTCTGGTTAAATGTTTAGCTATATTTTTTCTGCCTGTAGTACTTATTCTTTACAACATGGATATACTTTCAGACGGCACGCAGGATTTTCTTTTCAACAATGTACTTGGCAGGGATAATATATATTATGAGCAGGCGGCTCTGTTCGGAATTGTATTTATCATTTTATTGGGCCTGAATTTTTACAGAAATCGTTTCTGGTGCAAATACCTCTGCCCGTTGGGAGGGATGCTTGGTTTAATCAGTAAGTATTCACCTTTAAAACTGCAGCATAAAGCAAGCTGTAATTCATGCGGCGTTTGCTCAAGCAGCTGCTATGCAGATGCTCTGCCTTTCCAAAAAAATAATTTTCAAACAAGTGAATGCATGCTTTTATTTAACTGCCTTCCTGTATGCCCTTCAGATTCGCTGTATTACGGATTAAAAACGAAACCGGCAAAAATTGATTTGTCTAAACGTGCAACAGCCAAAACATTGGGAATCGCTCTATCTGGATTCTTTGTAATAAAAACAGGAACCAAAGTAGCCGCCAAAAGTCCCCAACTGGTAAGACCGCCTGGAAGTATTCCGGAAAATGAGTTTTTAAAAACATGTATAAGATGCGGAGCATGCATGAAAGTATGCCCGGAAAATTTTCTTGCTCCTTCACTTTTTGAATCTGGCATCGAAGGCTTGTGGACACCCACAGGAAATGCTAATTACGGCTATTGTGTTTACAACTGCAATCTGTGCGGCAAAATGTGCCCTACCGGAGCTATTAAGGAATTAAGTGTAGAGGAAAAGAAAAAAACAACAATAGCAACAGCATTCATCGATGAAAACAGATGCATCCCGTATGCCTATGGTGTGGACTGTATTGTATGTGAAGAACACTGCCCCACTTCTCCAAAAGCAATCTATTTTAATACAGTAAAAGGGAAAAACTATAAGGGTGAATCACGGAAGATAAAACAGCCGAAAATCAATCCCGAGGAATGCATCGGTTGCGGAATTTGCCAATACAAGTGCCCTGTCAAGGATAAACCAGCCGTTTATATGACCTCCATCAAAAACGGAGGCGTAATGTCATCATAACCAAACAGATACTCCCCAGCCAGCGCCATTACGATGGACGAAGTCCCGAAGCAATCTCTTGCCCCGTATAGAGATTGCTTCGTCGTTGGCACTCCTCTCAATGACGGTTTAGCTGTGTCATCGCGAGGGCAGTAGCCCGCGGCGATCTTTTGCCGAACAACAAATACTTACCCCATCCTAATCAAGCACTAAGCACATAAAAATTTATGTGTACAGTGCTCGACTTGCGCCTTCCCCTAAGTTAGGGGAAGGAACTAAATTACCACCCCTACCCCCCTCCTATCTTAAAAAAAAGTATTTTCAGGAGGAATGGACTGAACAGATATAATTGATAAACGGTGAACCTTGAACGTTGAACATTGAACTAAAGCTTGGGGAAGAGCAAGAGGGGGTACTTTGATTTTGTCACCCCTGCCCTGTTAAATGACCTTCGGTCTATCAGCTAAGCTGATATTTCACAGGGTAAACCCTGTTAAATGCTGACAGAGGCAGCCCAGCGGAGATGGATTTAACAGGGGCGACCGAAGTGGAGAGGTCTCATTGCCAAACGTAGTCTGAGATCTCTCCCCTTCACTTTGTTCCGGTCGAGATGACAATTTTATGTCACCTCGAGCGAAGCCGAGAGGTCTCTTTGCCAAACAACGATAGAGATTTCTCCTCACCGACTATCGTCGCCTCGTCGAAATGACAAAAAAAGTTACCCCGGCTGTTAAATGCTGCCAGAGGCAGCCCAGCGAAGCTGGATTTAACAGGGGCGACCGAAGTGGAGAGGTCTCATTGCCAAACGTAGTCTGAGATCTCTCCCCTTCACTTTGTTCCGGTCGAGATGACAGTTTTATGTCACCTCGAGCGAAGCCGAGAGGTCTCTTTGCCAAACGTAGTCTGAGATCTCTCCCCTTCACTTTGTTCCGGTCGAGATGACAATTTTATGTCACCTCGAGCGAAGCCAAGAGGTCTCATTGCCAAACGTAGGCTGAGATCTCTCCGCTCCATCGAGCACATAAATGCTTATGTGCTCGATTCCGGTCGAGATGACAATTTTATGTCACCTCGAGCGAAGCCGAGAGGTCTCTTTGCCAAACAACGATAGAGATTTCTCCTCACCGACTATCGTCGCCTCGTCGAAATGACAAAAAAAGTTACCCCGGCTGTTAAATGCTGACAGAAGCAGCCCAGCGAAGCTGGATTTCACAGGGGCGACCGAAGTGGAGAGGTCTCATTGCCAAACGTAGTCTGAGATCTCTCCCCTTCACTTTGTTCCGGTCGAGATGACAATTTTATGTCACCTCGAGCGAAGCCGAGAGGTCTCTTTGCCAAACGTAGGCTGAGATCTCTCCGCTCCACTCTGTTCCGGTCGAGATGACAATTTTATGTCACCTCGAGCGAAGCCAAGAGGTCTCATTGCCAAACGTAGGCTGAGATCTCTCCGCTCCACTCTGTTCCGGTCGAGATGACAATTTTATGTCACCTCGAGCGAAGCCAAGAGGTCTCTTTGCCAAACAGAGGCTGAGATCTCTCCACTCCATCGAGCACATAAATGCTTATGTGCTCGATTCCGGTCGAGATGACAGTTTTATGTCACCTCGAGCGAAGCCGAGAGGTCTCTTTGCCAAACGTAGGCTGAGATCTCTCCGCTTCACTTTGTTCCGGTCGAGATGACAATTTTATGTCACCTCGAGCGAAGCCGAGAGGTCTCTTTGCCAAACAGCGGTGGAGATTTCTCCGTTTCACTTCGTTCCGGTCGAGATGACAATTTTATGTCACCTCGAGCGAAGCCGAGAGGTCTCTTTGCCAAACGTAGTCTGAGATCTCTCCGCTCCACTCTGTTCCGGTCGAGATGACAAAAAAAGTTACCCCGGCTGTTAAATGCTGACAGAGGCAGCCCAGCGAAGCTGGATTTTACAGGGTAAAACTTAGTATAATCAGCGGTTGTTATTTTATTTGTTCCCATTCGATTTTGGAGATATTTCTCTCTGATGTATCAAAATTTATCCCTATCAGATAGACAGGTTTATTTTCATTCAAATATTTTTCATGATATTTCATGGATTTTAACTGAGTTAGT
>Ga0208153_100156_pt1 | contig 28225 bp, 22 predicted proteins | sample Wag42014_10_18_FD_187331 | JGI IMG/M metagenome (GOLD analysis project Ga0208153, IMG submission 187331) | Deep subsurface shale carbon reservoir microbial communities from Ohio, USA - Utica-2 Time Series 2014_10_18 (SPAdes) (version 2) ... | reverse complement strand
TTTACTTAATGCTATATGCTAAATAAATATGCAATTATGCTTATTAATTTTATGATTTAAACAATGCTGTTTAATTTATGGGGTGATTCTAAATAATCCTTGATAAAGAATGTTTCAGATGCTTTGACATAGGTCGTAAATGGATTTTTTACCGGCTCATTCACAATATTTTTAACGACATCAAAAACAGAGCATTTTCTACAGATATCCTGCAAAAAAGCCGCTCTTTCTTTCACTTTTGAAGTGTAAAATCTGATTCTCTCATCCACAGAGTCAATATAATCCCGATGACCGGGTAAAAAATTGTAATTTTTAAGCTGTTTCAGCTTTCCAACAGTATTTGTATATGCATCGTAATTTCTGAATCTTTTGTTAATATCATGAAAATCCATATCAAGAAGGGGTGTCTGAAAAATATTTCTCAGAATTATGTCACCGCTTACTGCATTACCGTCGATCTTATAGAGGATATCGCTCTGTGAATGACCGGCGCATCTTTCAAATGCAATCCCGAGCTCTGATATATATTTTTCATTTTCTTCCAAAACATTATAACGCTTAGGAAAAGGAACGAAATACATAAAATATTGAAGACTGCCCTCTATAGCTGATATAATATCCTCCGGAAATCCTTCACCGGCAAGAAGCCGTTTCAGATTTCCCAACCGTTCGTCAATTCTCTCAAATTTAAACAAATCATATTTGGAAATAAAAATTTCTGTATTTTCTCTTTTTTCAAAAAAGTCCAGCATACCATAATGGTCCACATGGCAGTGAGTAATAAAAAGATACTTTTGCTTTTTATTGTCGAATATTTCTGTAAGATACTCCGAAGCCTCGTCCGTCCTGGGTCCCGTATCGAAGATCAATAAATATTTATCCGTTTCATATGTATAAAAATGAACAGGACCCACAGGGTACGGCGTTTGTAATGTGTGCTTTTTTATTTGCAAATGTTCTCCTTTCACTCAACAATTTTTAGTGTATCAAGGGTTTTCAGATTCTTTCCCGTGATTTCATAAAAATATTTCTGAAAGAACTCCCAGTACATCATTTCCTCATCACTTCTCACAAAAAGCTTTTTATATAACTCATTATCCTCAAAAGCATTAAAGATTGTCACCAGCTTTTCGTCAATATAAAATCCGCTCCCTTTTGCGCAATTTTTGCATAAAATTCCGCCATTTTCCATATACCCTTCATTCATATGTTTATCACATGACGAACAAAAAATAAAGTTATCTCTGAATCCTGACTCACTCAGAATATAATTACTGATGTAAATCGAGGATTTGCGAATATTATCAGGAGTTACATTCATTAGCAAACGCCACAGCCGCTCATCCGGAACATCCAGGCCATAAAACATATCAAAAACTTCAAATATAAGATTCATGCGAAAATAAACAGCTGGTGATTCCAAAAAATGTGACATGCCGATATTCTGATAAAAGGCATAAAATTTATTTAAATCAGAGTTACTTTTTTTGAGAAAATCCAGATCCCCCGGTAACATTTTTGATATGCCCCCGCGTTTGGAATAAGCCTTGTTAATAAAAAGTTTGATTTTGCCGTGGGAAAGAGTAAAAGCTGTTGCAATTGCGGATTTATCCGAATACATCATAAGTTTGTATATAATGCCAGGAGTTTTTATCCTTTTCATTAAAAACTATAACCCCTGAATACTCAAATACTCATCGCTGTCCTGCCAATTTGATTTGACTTTCACCCATAGCTCAAGATGTATCGGGACTCCAAAAAATTTTTTAAGATTTTGCCTGGCGCTTTTGCCTATATTTTTAAGATTCTGTCCCTGCTTGCCTATTATCATTCCTTTCTGAGAGTCCCTTTTTACAATTATGGTTACACTGGCAAAGAGCTTATTATTTTCCTCTTCAAGATTTTCACACTCCACAAGGGTATCATAAGGCAATTCATCTTTCATATAATTAAATACCTGTTCCCTTACAAACTCGGCAATAAGAAATTTCTCCGGGATTGAAGTGATTTCCTCTTCATCATAATAAATACCGGTACCGCTAAACTCTTCGACAGTCAGGCTCAACAGTTTTTCGACATTGGTACCTTTTTTTGCGGAAATAGGTAAAACATATTTAAAATCACCCTTTTTAAATGCGGTATCGGCCATTTTATAAATTTCGTGTCTTTTATATGCGTCTATTTTATTGATCAGTAAGAATTTTGGGACACTGAGCTCATTCAGCAGGCTCATTATGTAATTAAACTCAGATGCAAATATCTCATCCGGCTCCATCATAAAATAAATAACATCCACCATACTCAAGCTTGAAACTGCCTGATCCACCATAAGTTTATTGATTTTATCCTTTGCATTATGAATACCCGGCGTATCAACAAACACTGCCTGATAATCTTTCGTGGTTTTAATACCCTTAACCACAGTCCTTGTTGTATTGGGTTTGGAGGAAATAATTGCAACCTTTTCGCCCAAAATATAATTCAAAAGTGTGGATTTGCCGACATTCGGTCTGCCTATTATTGTGACAACACCGAACTTACTCATGCTGTTCATCTTCTGATTCTTCATTAATGTTGTTTCTTACTATCTTGATTTTTTTAAGTTTTCTGCTTTCCTTTTCCATAACAGTCAATGTATAGCCATCCAGTTCAAATTCGTCACCGACATCCGGTATTTTACCGGCTAAGTCATAAATAAGCCCACCTAATGTTTCATACTCGTCCATATCTTCGGATTTTTCCACCTCAAAAAATTCGCAGAAATCGTCCACATCCATTCTTGCTCTGACAATATACTCATCTTCTGAGATTTTCTCAACAATATCATCATCCTCTTTGTCGTACTCATCCCTGATTTCACCAACGATTTCTTCCAGAATATCTTCCAGAGTTACAATACCGGATACCCCGCCATACTCATCCACAACAACTGCCAGATGTATTCTGTTTAACTGGAACTCTCTGAGCAAATCATCAATTTTTTTGGTTTCGGGAACAAAATATACTTTCCGCATTATTTTGCGTATATCAATAGAAGCAAAATCCTCTTTTATATACTTCAGTAAATCCTTTACATATAAAATCCCTATAATATTATCCATTTTATTCTCATAAACGGGAATTCTGGAATATTCCGTCTGACTGACAACATTTATAATCTCATTAACCGGCTGATCCACTTTCAATATTGTCATATCAGTCCTAGGAACCATAACTTCCCTTGCAATGGTATCACTAATTTCAAAAATATTATGCAGCATTTCGCGCTTTTGATCCTCTAACACACCCTCTTTTTCGCCAACAGATATAAGGAATTCCAGCTCATCTTCAGTAATACTGGGACCAATTTTTTCCACCTCACCGCCCATAAATTTTATTAAAACCTTAACAAAGACATTGAGGGTATAAGAAACCGGATAGAAAAGTGTATAAAACAACTTGAGAATCTTTATTGCAAACAGTGAAAACGTCTCGGCATTGTGCTTTGCAAAAGTTTTGGGTGTTATTTCACCAAATATCAAAACCATGAGGGTCATAACCCCTGTAACAAGAGCAATGGGAGTATTGTCAAACAACATATTTGCCAGCTCAGCGGCCAGGACAGAGCCCAGAATATTAAAAATGTTATTGCCTATAAGTATAGTATTTAATACCTTATTAGGATTCAACAGCCACAATTCCAATGCTTTGGCTTTATTACCCTTTTCGTGGATAATATGATTGATTTTAAGCTCCGTCAGCGATGTTAAAGCTGTCTCCGTTGAGGAGAAAAAAGCCGACATAAACAGGCAAATGATTATCAAAACCGAATATAAAGCTACACCGTCTTCCAAGTTTTCACCTCACAAAAAAAATAAATATATAGCAAATGTTATCGCAGCACCTAATATACCACCCATAGTCACTTCTTTAAGGGTATGAATATTCAATTGGATACGTGAGTGACTCACCAAAAGAGCCAGAACTGTAACCAAAAGAATTACCAGAAAATCTTTTGTAATGTAAACAATAGAAACAAGTATTGAAAACGATATCGCTGCATGTCCGGAAGGCATCCCGCCTATTAGGGGTGGCACACCTTTAACACTCATCGTTTTAAAGATTACGACAAAACAAATAGTTATAAAAAGGGAAATAACTGCTATGTGATCTGGAAGATTGGGGAGATTGTCCAAAGAAATGTTGGCAATTTTACGCATTCGGTCAAAAAGAACAAAATACCCAACAAAAATCGCTCCAAAAGCAGTTACCAAAACAGCACCAGCAGAAACATCCTTTATCACACGTGCAGTTTCTGATTTTTCAGGTATTAAAGCATCTATAGTATATTCAATAGCAGTATTAAAAAGTTCTGATGCAATCACAAGGGTAATGGTTATGGCAAATATTACATATTCTAAAAAAGCCAGATCGAAAAAAAGAGATATAAATAAAACAGCAATAGCCAAAAAAATGTGAATTTTGAGATTTCTCTCGGTTTTCACCGCATAAAGCACTCCCTGAGTGGCAAAACCAAGGGATTTCCACCAACTGTCCGATTTCATATGGCTACTAAAAGCTCACCTCTCAGAAACATTTTTAAACACATGTATGTTATCATAGATATTAGCTTAGTTACCACATAAAATTTTTAAAATCCATAAAAATCATCTAAAAACTTTTACTTACAATCTCAGGAACAAATACCGGATTCGATAGCCTGCATTAATATTTTCTCCTGTAGATCAAACATAGCTTCCTCTTCAGCCTCCGAGAGTTCATGATCATACCCAAGCAGATGCAGCAGACCGTGAATATATAAATATGCCAGTTCCCTTTCAAAGGAAATACCGGCATCTTCCGCCTGTTTTTTTACTTTATCAACAGAGATAACAACATCACCGATCATGTATTTGGCTGCACTTCTCTCCGAGTCCATCGGGAAGGATAAAACATCCGTGGGCTTGTCAATTCCACGATAAAGCCTGTTTATCTCTCTGATTGTTGCATCATCCAGTATCAAAAGCGAAATTTCTAAAAATTCATTGTCTGCTTTCACATTGTCAAATAAAATTCTTGAAATATCCACAAAGAAATTTTCAGAGAAAAAATCTTCCTCCGTTTTATTATCCAACAAAACACTAATTTCCATTTCCAACCCTCTCCTCATACTTCTCATATGCCTTTATAATTTTCTGCACAAGCGGATGCCTGACAACATCTTTATCTGTAAACTCAACAAACTCTATGCCCTCAATATGTTTGAGGATATTTTTCACCAAAACCAATCCCGAGCCTTTAGCTACAGGTAAATCAATCTGGGTGATATCTCCTGTAATAACGGCTTTGGAGCTAAACCCAAGCCTTGTTAGAAACATTTTCATTTGCTCCATTGTTGTATTTTGTGCCTCATCAAGTATTACGAAAGAATCGTTAAGTGTTCTGCCCCGCATAAAAGCAAGAGGGGCAAGTTCAATAACTCCTTTTTCAATGAGAAGCGCTGCTCTTTCAACATCCAGCATACTGTATAAAGCATCATACAGCGGTCTTAAATAGGGGTTTATCTTATCAGCAATATCCCCCGGCAAAAATCCGAGATTTTCCCCGGCTTCCACAGCCGGCCTGGTGAGTATAATGCGGCTGACCCTTTTTGTCAGATACATATTCACAGCCATAGCCATTGCAAGATAGGTTTTGCCTGTACCAGCCGGACCTATGCCAAACACTATATCATTATCTTTGATATAATTTAAATATTCCTTCTGTTTTTGAGATTTAGGCACTACTTCCTTCACTCTTCCTGAAACTTTCACACTTTCCAGCAATACACCCTTCACATCACTGTTTTTATCAGAATTAATCATACGCAATGAATATGTTATATCCGAAAAATTAATATGTCTGCTGCCGGCAATACTCTCCAGATGGTTCAGCAAATTTATTCCTTTATCCACCGAATCTTTATTCCCCGACAAAATAAACTTATTACCCAAAACTGCTATATCCAACGATAATTCTTTCTTAATTTTTTTTAGAAACTCATCCTGTTTACCCAATATTTCAGGAATCAAACTCTCCCGAACTTCCATTTCCTTTTTAATAATATCCTCAACCATTACTGCCAAACTCCTTGAACAGTTTCTTTGCCCACATTATTTCCTCCTCTTTATCAGTAATATCTCCGTCTAATTTCATTTCCAGCAGCTTATCCAGCACCTTACCGAAAAGGTATGAAGGTTTGTATCCCAGATACTTTAAATCATTACCATTAATTTCAAGACTTGTTTTAATATATTTCATAAAATAGTCTTTCACCAGAGTATCATCATCCGTAGACAGTAAGGCACCGGCTGCAATCACATATTCCTTGGATAGCTGGTTGAAAAGTTTAAACACTTTCGAAGGACGAATATTTTTTTCCCGGCTTATCTGCAATATAACATTTTTAATTTTTAACATACCTTTTAACAAATCTTCTTTCATCTTCCCAGAAAAAGATAACTTTTCAGACAATTCTGTAGCTTCCTGGAATGAAAGATCATGAAATAAAATGACAAATCTGCTTTTATATATTTCAAAACTGTCATCATCAAACTGAAATGTGTACCATGAATAAATTTTGTTTAAATTTTCAAGTTGTGATATTTTTTTGTCATTGTAAACAATCTTACTGGTAAAAAATTTAAAAAGATCGTAATCATTCATCATTGCCAGAGCATCCAGATAGTTATCCTCGCTAAGAATATATTTAAGTTCCAGAAATAATCTGCTACCGATAATTCTTTCGACTAAATTGAGGTTAACTGTATGTTTAAGCAGCTTGTTGGTATGCGGACCTATATCAAAGTTAAAACGTATGGCAAACCTGATTGCCCTGAACACACGTGAAGGATCGTCCACAAAACTCAAATTGTGCAGCACTCTGATTTTTCTGTCTTTTATATCCTTTTGCCCCCCAAAAAAATCGATAAGTTTCCCAAATCCTTTTTGATTAATTTGTACTGCCAAAGCATTAATGGTAAAATCTCTTCGATACAAATCGGTCTTAATGGACGAACTTTCTATTTCCGGAGCAGCTGCAGGAAAATCATAATATTCGGTTCTGGCTGTTGCAAAATCAATACGGCTATCATCCTTAAGGATTACCACTGCTGTTTTAAATTTTTCGTGAACAGAAACCTTTACCCCTTTTTCATGGGCATATCTTTTTGCAAGAATTGTAGCATCACCTTCCACAACGATATCCACATCAAAATTCCTATTGCGCATCAACAAATCTCTGACAAAACCCCCTACTATATATGCGCTCATCCCAAGTTCATCGGCTAACAGTCCTACTTCTTTTAGAATAGTAAAATATTTTTTCGGCAGTCTATCTTTCAACATATTGGAAAGATTTCTCGTTTTTGACAAACCAAGGCTTTTTATTCTGCCCTGCATATAACCGGGCGCTTTATCCATATCCTCTCTCATGAGTCTCAACAAATCAGTTCTTGTAATCACACCAACCAGAATCCCGTCTTTTTCCACCGGCACAATCTTTTGATTAGCCCCCAGAATAATATCCTCAATCTCAAAATAAGGGGCATCAGGAGTTACTTTTTCAAACTCTATCTGCATAATGGAATTAACCTGTTCTTTCGATAAGCCATGTTTTATCCCCTGTAAAATATCTTTACGGGATATTATCCCTACAGTTTCACCGTCTTTTACAACAGGCATCATATTTAAGTTATACTTCATAAACAAATTCAACGCTTCGTCAAAAGTCTGATAATATGAAACACATTTAACAGGAGAAGTCATTATATTTTCAGCTATCTTGAAAGGTTTAATCTTTTCACGTATATTTTTTTTAAGTGCATCAAGTGATTCAGGCAACGTCATGTTTTTAATAACGGCACTTGCAGCCGCAGAATGCCCTCCACCCCCAAAGTCATAGCATATAATAGCAGCATCCAGGCTCTCCGTTTTGCTTCTGCCTACAAGTATGATTCTGTCTTTAAGCCTCACCAGGATAAACAGGGCATCAAGATTTTCCATATCTATTATTTTATGAGCTAAAAAAGAGACCTCTTCCACATATTCGTCAAAAGATGCATGGGATACCCCCACAAAAACCCCTTCAGCAACAATAAGTGTCATATTCATCAAAAGTTCATTGAGCAAAAACACCTGTTCTTTGGACATATCCCTTCTTATGTAATATGGCACTCCTGCCAGTTCTGCGCCTTTTTCAAGCAAAAACCCGCAGGCATAAAGATCCTCCGGAGTGGTAGTATTAAATGAAAGAAAACCTGTATCCTCATATATCCCCATAAGAAAAAGAGTAGCCAGCTCTGCTGTCAAACTCAGTTTATTGTTTTTAATTTTGTTAACAATAATAGTGGTTGTGGCACCAAATGAATTGAAATGTATTTCACTGGGATTCAAATCTGTATCTTTACTCTGATGATGATCATAAATAATAATTTTTTCAGCCTTTTCAACCAGCTCATACAGATGGCCGAGTCTGCTTTTTGTTTTACAGTCGGTTATTACAACAGTTTCTATATTTTCATATTTTATTTTAGATAAATCTTTCTTGCTGTATCTTCTTATATCTACGTCCATTTCCTCACTACTAAGATACTCACCGACATTTGATTCAACATTTGACGAAAGAATCACGCAATCACAACGATAATAGACACATGCAGCAACTGCACTTGCCAAAGCATCAAAGTCTGGATTTTGATGGGTTAGGACTATATTCATTGCAACCTTTTGGAAAATCTGGGGTGGTTATTCATTAACACCTCTCTTTTTTTATCATCATTTACATGTGTGTAGATTTCTGTAGTCGAAATATCAGCATGCCCTAAAAATATCTGTATAGTTCTTAAATCAGCACCATTTGTCAACAAATGAGTTGCAAAAGAATGTCTCAACGAGTGTGGGCTTACATTTTTTTTGATACCAGCCGCCAGGCAATATTTTTTAATAATATTCCAACAGGACACCCGAGAGAGTTTTCCGCCATTTTTATTCAGAAAAAGATAACCTTCATCTTTTTCTTTAACAAAATAAAATCTGCGCACTTTAAGATAATTTTCAATAATATTATCCAGACCGGTATAAAGAGGAACAAATCTGTCTTTTCTACCTTTACCGGCAACTTTCACAACCCCTCGTTTTAAATCAATATTGTTTAATTTAATATTAGTAAGTTCACTAACTCTGACACCTGTAGAATAAAGAACTTCAAGCAACACTTTATCCCTCATACCATACGGAGAATTTAAGTCTGGAGCGGCTAAAAGTGACTCTATCTCTTTAAAGTCCAGAAATTTGGGGATTCTGCTCCACTTTTTGGGCTTTTGAATTGCATTTACCGGATTGGCTGCAATAATTTTCTCCTGAAGTAGAAAATCAAAAAATGATGAAATGCCTGATAACATCCTCAGAATGGTTTCAACAGAATAACTGTTTTGTCTTAAATATGTCATGAAAGCAATAATATCGTTGAGTCCAATTTCCGGATAAGGCTTATTAGTAAATTCCACAAGCATTTTTATATCATGCAGGTAGGCACTGACAGAATTCTCACTAAAATTCAGCTCCATTCGCAAATAATTCCTGTAATCGAGTATAACCCCATCAGGACTTTTCATCAGGTAACACCATCAAGCTCAAAATGAAATAATAAGTACAACATTGCACCCACTGTAATTGTTGGAAAATCTAATAAATAATAAACAATTTAGTGCAATTCTGCAATAATTCATTAAATATACTCTTATAGCGAAAAATGGATGACGCTATCAAGAAAAAACTTGATTTTCAGATTTCAATGTGATATCTAATCAGGCGTTTGTGCGTAAGAGCAAACAAAACACACGTCTTGCCAAACTTGTCTGAGGGCATGTGTCGGTTATGCCGATGCCCTGAGCGGGGAGACGGAGGAAAAACAAATCAGGAGGTTACATGTCTTACATTTCAATGAAAAATTTACTGGAAGCAGGTGTCCATTTTGGGCACCAAACAAAGCGTTGGGATCCGAAAATGTCAAAATACGTTTTCGGCAAACGAAACGGCATTTATATCGTGGATCTCCAAAAAACCGTTCAGTGTTTTAATCAGGCTTATGAATTTGTCAGAGACATGACAAAAAAAGGAGCTAAAACACTTTTTGTGGGCACAAAGAAACAGGCACAGGAAGCCATTAAGACATCAGCAGAAAAGTGTGGGAGCTATTATGTCAACAACAGATGGCTGGGTGGAACTTTAACAAATTTTTCCACTATTGCCACACGTGTCCAGCGCATGAAAGAGTTGGAGGAAATGTTCAGCAGCGGTTTTATCAACAGATTTAAGAAAAAAGAAGCCGCCAGTCTCAAAAGAGAATACGACAAACTTTACAAAAACCTCGCCGGGATAAAAGATATGGACAAGATTCCCGACATTATGTTTATTGTTGACATAAAAAGAGAAATGAACGCTGTTAATGAAGCTCATAAGCTTGGGATTCCCATTGTCGCTATTGTGGACACAAACTGTGACCCTGAGCTTGTTGATTTTCCAATACCAGGCAATGATGATGCTATAAGGGCCTGCCAACTTATTTCTGAAAGAATAGCCAATGCCGTTAATGAAGGCAAACAGCTCAGAGAAGATGAGCTGGTGGAGGAAATAAGACAAAGTCAGCAAACAGATGAAGAAGCAGGCGTTAACGAAGAAAAAGATGACGTTCCTGTGGACGATATTGTGAAAGAATCAAATAACGCAGAATCTCACATAGAAGAAAATAAAGAGGAGGAAAAGTAATGGCACAGATCTCAGCATCTCTTGTAAAGGAGCTTAGAGAAAAAACAGGCGCAGGAATGATGGACTGTAAAAAAGCGCTTAAAGAAACGGATGGTGACTTAGAAAAAGCCGTTGATTTCCTCAGAAAAAAAGGTTTATCTGATGCAGCTAAAAAATCAGACAGGATAGCTGCCGAAGGCGTTGTTACATCTTATATACACGCAGGTGGCAAAATAGGTGTTTTACTTGAACTCAACTCAGAAACGGATTTTGTTGCAAAAAATGATGAATTCCAGGAATTGGCAAAAGACATAGCAATGCATATATGTGCATCAAATCCCAAATACATATCCCCGGATGAAGTGGATAAGGATTTGATTAATGCAGAAAAGGAAATTTATGAAGCCAAAGCCAAAGAATCAGGTAAACCGGACAATATAATAGAGAAAATCGTAGATGGTCAAATTAAAAAGTTTGTAAATAGTATTTCTCTACTAACACAACCTTTCGTAAAGAATCCCGACCTAACTGTTGAACAGCATATTGCCGAAAAAATAGCAAAAATTGGTGAAAATATCAGGGTAAGACGTTTCTGCAGGTATGAACTGGGTGAAGGACTGGAAAAAAAAGAAGAGAACTTTGCCGAAGAAGTAATGAACCAAATCAAGAAAAGTTAACGTGCTCATTAGAAATATCGCTAAAAGTACTTTCCAAAATTATTAAAGCGGGGTCTTAGACTCCGCTTTTATTTTTAACTGTTTTTAAAATCACAATTTCGTATGGATCTATTTCTATCTGTTCGTTTTTCTTATAATTCATGATATAGCCTGATACCAGATTTTTAAAAGTATTTTCTGTTTTCACTAACCCCTCTGAAAGAACAAAACTTGTCCTCTTTTCAGTAACATTAATCACACAAAATACAAAATCATCACCCTTTTCTGCACGTCTTTCAAAAGCAAAAAGTTTCTCACTAAGGTTATAAACAATCTGCAGGCAGTTAGGATGGAATAACTTCTCATTCTTTTTTATATTGATAAGATTATTTAATTCTGAAACAATTCTTGAAATTAAAGAAGATTTGTCATCAAGTTTTTCTTTGAGAACGGACCCATCAATAATTTCTCTGTTAATGCTTCTTGTGTGTTTTTCCTTCAAAACAGCTTCTACATCATTTTCCGAGCCAATGAGCCCATGAATATATATCCCCGGAATACCTATGAAAAAAATAGCTATTGCCCGGGATGCAACATAACGTTTAAGTTTCATAGTGTCATCAGCATGCTGATAATTTCCGTTGATAGCACTGTACCAAGTAATATTCAGCTCATACGGGCTGTATTTGCCGTCAGAATCAGTTCTATAAGAAATAAAACCGCCTTTTTCTATAGTTTCATACACAAGTTTTTCTATTTCATTATCAGGAAGTATTTCTTTCACAGGAAGCAATCCTATTCCATCGTGAGAATCAAGAAAATTAAAATATGTTGCCTGATCGGATACTTTCTGAATTGTTTGTGCCCATTTTGTGAGATAGGCTGTATTATTATTAATAAAAGCATGGTAAACCAGCGGCGGCAGTGCAAAGTTATACACCATCTGGGCTTCATCATATCCATTGCCAAAATACTGAATATTTTGTTCATGTGGAACATTAGTCTCTGTAATAAGAGCCACATAAGGGGCAACAGTGTCCAAAATCACTCTGAAAAGTTTGATAATTGCATGGGTTTGTTTCAAATGTATACAATCTGTCCCCAGCTCTTCCCACAGATAAGTAACAGCATCCAGTCTGACAAGATCGGCACCTCTTCTGACATAAGTCAGGAAAATATCTATCATTTTTAATAAAACCTTAGGATTATGGAAATTAAGATCCACCTGATCAGAGCTGAAAGTAGTCCAGACAAGTTTGGGGCCTTCAATCGTCTGAAATTCAGTGAAAAGAGGAGATGTTCGGGGTCTGATAATAAGCTTCAAATGATCTTCAGAAATCATCTCTTTAGTAGACAATACTATAAAAAAATGCTTAAAATCAGGATTACCATTTAAAAACTCCTGAAACCACTTACTTTTTGAAGAAATATGGTTAAATACACCATCAAACATCAACTTAAAGTCATAATTTAAATCTTCAATATCAGCCCATGTGCCAATATTTGGGTCCACTTCCTCAAAATCTTTTACGGAAAATCCTCTGTCCGAAGAATAAGGGAAAAAAGGGAGTATATGCACCGTATTAAATGAATTGCTAAAATAATCACGACAAAAGTCAGCAAGAACCTTCAGAGGTTTTTCCGAATTTTTCTTTACAATATCTCCGTATGTGATGAGGATAACATCCTCCAGGCTGAAAATATCAGATCGATCAAAAGTTTTTTCCCATTCTATCAACTCTTGAGTTTTATGAGCATAGTAAACCTTCATTATTCTCTCAAGCTCAGGATACACTTGCCTGCTGACTTCTGAACCGTATAACAATGTAAGTATATTAATAATTTTTCTTTTGGAATCTATAGGTATTTCAAAAAGCGGCCGGTTGTAATCAGGCTCTATATTGTGTTTGTATCTGGGTTTATTCATAATCTAATCAGTTGCAAAACTATTAACTGCTTCATCTATATCGTGATAATAATTTAAAACTTTATCCAAATGTGTAATTTGTAAAATCTCCAAAACCCTCTTGCCCGGTGCAGCAAGCCTTATGTCTCCACCATTTGCCTTACATACAGAAATTTTTGATACCAAAGCACCTAATCCACTGGAATCAATAAAATTTGTTTCAGCAAGATTAATAATAATTTTATAAACAGACTTATTAACAACCTCGCTGATTTTATCCTTAAGTTCCGAGGAGCAACTGGCATCCAGTCTCTCGGGAATGTCAATAACAGCAACGGTATCATCTAACATATACTTGACATCAAAACTCATTTTTCGCCCCCCTGTTTGGCACAAGCTTTTAATTTAATCATTATTAATCACAATAACTGTATTTTACAAGCAAAAATTAATAAAAAACAATATAAAGTTATTGAACTATCGAGTAAAATATTGTAAAAGCATTTCAGAAACAAATCGGGGCCATAGCTCAGCTGGGAGAGCGCATGAATGGCATTCATGAGGTCGGGGGTTCGATCCCCCCTGGCTCCATTCAACAAGATAAAAAATTACATCAACATGTTAGAGACAATAACAAATCACAACGTAATTGCTTTTCATCCCAATTGTTACACTTTTATTACAATTATAGTATATCAATATCATTTGCTGCAACATACTCAACATGTTATTAATCATAATTTTCAAAAAAATTTTTCAATTTATACTCCAAAATATTAATATACTAAGCAGGAACGCAGATATATTTGTTATATAAGAATAGAGTCGAGAGATCTCATCCGTTGTTTGACAAAAAACCTTTCTATTTTGCTCAGGACGATAATTTTGTCACTTCGACCGGAATGGAGTGGAGCGGATAAATCTCTGCCGCTGTTTTACAATAGAGACATCTCGACTCCTCTCGAGGTGACAACTTTTTGTTCCCCACCTACACCTACGAAGTGTAGGTGGCTTGCTTTTTAGCCTTGCAAACTTCACAGTTTCTATATACTAATAGCTTATGAAAGCCAAGCACGACCAGCTTTATTAACAGGTATTTAAGAATCCCGATAACACCTGGGATTTTATAAAAGACTACCTGCCTGAGAAAGTTACCAGAGAGCTGGACTTATCATCTATACAGGTGCATGATCCTGGCACCAGCAGTGAGTAAGAGACAGAGTATATAAGCGACATAGTTGTATCTTGCGAGACCAAAAACGGTAAGCCTGCTGATTTATATTTTTTATTCGAGCATTCACCCTGTTAAATAGCTTGAGGTTTCTGCTATGTATTATACATAGAGACCTTTGCATAATTCCATAATTGTCACCCTGAACTTGTTTCAGGGTCTCATAACTTACTGATATAATTAGATGCTGAAATAAATTCAGCATGACTAAATAGAGTTGTGCAAAGGTCTCACATATGTTTTGCAAAGTGAAATAGATAATAAATTTAATGTTGGTTTTACAAAAGACCTCAAGCTAAGATTTGAGCATCACCAAAAAGGGTATGTTGATTCAACAAAGAATAGGCGACCATTAAAATTAATTTATTATGAAGCCTGGTCAACGGATTTCCGTAGAAAGAGAAAGTACCGTGTAGTAATCCCGGTAGTGTTTTACCACGGTAAAAGTGCCTGGAATTTACCAATACATTTTATAGATAACTTTGATGTGAACGAAAACCTGAAAACCTTCATGCTTGATTTCAGTTATTTGCTATTTGACACGAACAAGTGGCATCCTGGCTTAGAGAATCCAAAGACTGATAATATATATTTGCTTTGTTCAATGATGCTGATGAAGATGGCTTATCATAACGACTGGGATGGCGTGGTAAGTATATTGGGGTTATTGAAAGAAAAAGGGTAAAACTGAAAGGACTCAGGAGCTTCTGATAAAGCAAATAAGCCTGAAGTATGGCATCACCGACTCCGAGAAAGAGTTTATAAAGTCCGTAACCGATTTAGATAAACTGGACAAGGCTACAGAGGCTATTTTATCTGAGGATAGTAAAGAAAAACTACTTAGTCTTTTGAAATAAGTTTTAAAAAGCTTCCGGGGCTATATAGGCTACAAAGTTCTATTAGACCCTTTTGTGCAGAACAACCGGATTGGTGAGCAAGCTCTCTAAAGCCAGGCAGCAGGGGGCATTGGACAAGTTATTCAGGAAACTATCTAAGCTGGATTTGATCATATGTGATGAATGGCGATATGTTCCGCCAGGATATGGTCGGTGGGCAATTGCTATTTCAGGTGATTTCTTAGTGTTATGAAACCAAAAGTCTGATTTTATGACCACCCATTTCCAATTTGCAAATGGGTGTATATATTTTACAATCAGGGATGAGTACAAGCTGGTTCATATAGCACCAGCCAGAGGCTGGTAAATATGTGGTACACATTACAGTCATTTGCGGATATTTCTGGGGAAAGTTGGCGGATAAAAATTCCCTATTTCTACTTGCAAAATCAATCGTTTGAGAAACTTACAAGCGAATAAGCATCTACAGATAAATATTCATAATATTGTATGCAAGTGTGCTTATTAAGATAACAAAATGCTTATCATTAGAGGACTGTTTGATTTATATCCAATTTTTGTTTTTAAAAAATTTAAGCATTACTACAGCGATAAGTATGAGAACCCCCCAGAATATAAAGTAGCTGTAGCGGTATTTGAGTTCGGGCAGGTATTCAAAGTTTGTGCCGTATACTCCTGCAATGAATGTAAGCGGAATGAATATAACGGAAAAAATTGTAAGTACTTTTATAATTTCATTTAATTTAGTGCTCACATTTGTATTGTATAGATTAAGCAAATCGCTGAGTATATCTCTGTAAGTTTCAACTGATTCCACTGCCTGTGTCGATAAATCCAGAAGATCTTTAAGAAAAATAAAAGTTTTTTCGTTAATCAGGTCTGAGTCCATAGTGTTCAACTGCAGAATAAATTCTTTTGTCGGTTTAAAAGCTTTTTTTAAAAAAATGATTTCTCTTTTGTAGTTTTTTATATCATAGGGGATTTGGCTATCTGTGCTGTCAAGTACTAAATCTTCCATATCTTCGATTTTTTCCCCTATGTTTTCGGTAATCACAAGGTAATGGTCAATTATACTGTCCAACAATGCATATGCCAGATAATCAGTACCGACATTCCTTATACGCCCCCGCTTCTTTCTTATACGGTTTCTGACAGAGTCAAAAGTATCACCGGGGCATTCCTGGAACGTTATAAGAAAATTCTTTCCAAATATAATGCTTACCTGCTCATTTAGAATTTTACTACTGTTTTCGTCAAATCTCAGCATTTTTGTAGTAATAAAAATGTATTCCTCATGATCTTCCATCTTGGGTCTTTGGTCTGTATTTGCAATATCTTCTGCTACAACAGGATGCAGGTCAAAAATTTCGGCAATTTCTTTGATGAGCTCAATATCGTGCAAACCGTTTATATTAATCCAGCTAACTGTATCTCTTTCTTTTAATGTTTTCAAATATTCCATTTTGACATTTGAGGTTTCGGAAATTTCAGTATCATTATAATCAATAACACTTATTGTTGCCTGGTCTACTTTTTTTACGCCTATGAATACAGGTTCACCAGGCACCATTCCGATTGTTTTGTCTTTTTTCTTTAAAAACCTTGCCATACTGTGCTCCTTTAAGTAATAATTTTTATTAAAAAAATCGAAGGGGATTAAAATTATATGCAAAGTTTAACATATAGCTGTTTTGTATTCAATCAGCATAATTTTTTATTATCAGCACCAACTTAGATTCTTTTTTTCATATTTACCCTGGATTACAAGCAGATATGCATAAATTATATTTCCAGCCCTTAGCTGATGCTATATGGGCTGCCTTCGGCAGCATTTAACGGGACAGGAAGTGATAACGACGAAGCAATCTCTCTTTTTATATTATTTTGAGATTGCCACAACCCTGTTTTCACAGGGTCTCGCAATGACCGAACTAAGTGCGAAACTTGAGAGGATTACCTAAAAAACGTTAAGCATTCCGGTCAAATCTGAGCCGATTTTAAGGCGATTATTAAGTTCTTTCTGTATTGTATCCAGACCGGCATATTCCTGCTTGAGGTTTTTTATCGGTGTATCCACTTTTGCCATTATTTTTTCTCTGAGTTCAGCTTTTAATTTTGCAGCCTCGGTGCTGACAACTTTATTCATGGCATTCTTAAGGTTTTCATCTATAGTAGAACTTAATTTTATATTATAATTGTCAAGTGTACCGTTAACATCCGCCTGAATTCTTAAATCAGATATTTCAGAAAGAGCAGTCTTCAGAGCATCCGCTACAATATCACCACCTGTAATTTGAGAGAAGTTTACATTATTCATCATAGCTGCAATATTCATATTTAATTTTCCGCCGGATACTTCGGCATTACCGCTGATATCCACCGCCGCCTTTTCTATTTTGACAGGTAATTTTGACGATTCTGAAAGTGTAATATTGTTTACCCGGTAATTTTTGGTGTCGATTTTAAAAGTGTCTGTATAATCTGCAGAGCTATGATCAATACTGCCTGTGAATGCAACTAAGTCGGCTTTATCTAATTTTTTACCGCTGAAGTCAAATGTCAGAGCTTTGCCGAGAATCCGTTGTGAGGATGTAATGTTTTTTATCGTTCCGCTCAGATCTCCGGCCTCAAGGCTGACATCCGCTTTTACAGTCTTAATGAGAAAACGGGGCAGGGGCTCTTTTTCTCTGAAATATACCTTTTCCCCTTCTGCTCGGACTTTCGAGGCTTCCTTTTCACCTTGTCCGTTTTTACCACCTTCAAGGTAAGGAACAATTTTTTCGTACCAATAAACAGCTATATTCATATAATCTGCGGCTTTGTTACCGAAAAGCAGACGTGTATAATTCTCAGCCCCTTCAGGTGAAAAAGCATATTTATCCATAAGTCTGTTAACATCCTGTTCGGGAAGTGAAGTTACTGTTTCGATTTTATTTTGCAGTTCATTTTTCTGTTCTTTAATATTTTTGACAGCTTGCCTGATTTGAGCCAAGTCATTTTGAATTTCGTTTTTCAAAGATGATACTTCTTTTGCTTTTCCCAGAATGCCGGATATGCCGCCTGATGAGTCTTTAAGTTTTTCAATCCGCTCCTTATAACCTTCCAGTTTATCTTTATCAGGCAGTGAGTTAAGTTTATCCTGCCAACTGCTTTTAATGTTTTGAATATCGTTTTTAAGCTCCTTTGCTGTGTCCAGTGTTTTCAGGTCTGCTTTCGCTAAAATGTCTTCCGCGTTTGGAATTTCAAAAGTGGGCAGGGACGGCCCGGATTTTTTACCCTTTTTAGTAGTTTCTTTGGCAACAATCTGTTTTTTTGAAAGGGCCCCTGATTTTTTCCGCTCAGTGTTAAATTTTACACCTTCCAATGAAGATTCATCTATTATAACTTTCCGCATTAATAATTTGCCAAATTCAATGGACATTGCAGCTCTCTGAAATTCCACAACGTTCCTCATGGGGGCGTTGGGGTTGGTAACCCGGACATTGTTAAGCTCAAGTCCGAAAGGGATAAGAGAAAGGTCGGCTTCTTTTACTTCCACTTTTGCTCCGACAGCTTTACTGCCGTATTTTTCGATATTGTTTTTGACTATATTGTCAACAAAGAAAAACCAAAATACTGCTACCAAAACAATGACAACAACTAATGCCAACAATCCCTGCCATCTGATCCATCTTTTCATAAATTACTCCTTCCAGCCGTGAACGGTCTGATATATACGGTAAATTTTACTTGCCTTGAAAAGCTGCATGATTTTTGTTTTTTCCACCCACGCCAGAAAATGTTCCCTGTATTTTTTTATGAGTGTATTCGATATTAACAACAGAGGAATAAACAGTATAATGGAAAAAAGAAGACTGCCCATCAGAATCGTATTATTAAAATTTGCAAGACGGAATATCGTTGTGTTGTATAAAGCTGTCCATAATCCTTCCAATGCAGGAGTGGTAAGAGCTGCCAAACCGATTATATGGAAGAGCGGATCAAGTGCAAAGGAAAGAGCGGTAAAAAAAGCCCAGCCTATAATAAAAGCGGACAGGTTTACCCGTAAAATCAGAACTGCCAGTAATACCAATATATTATGCATTGAGAAAAGAGGAGTAAAACCGAAAATCATAGCAAAGCAGAATCCAAGACTTATTTGCAGAGGATCAGTCTCAGAGTTGAGCACCTTTAAAAATTTGGCGATAAGCTGATTCATTTTATCTCCTTTAACCTGTCTATTTTTTGAACAAACTGCTGTTTATATTAGATTTTATATCTCAACTTATGTGTTGTCAAATCAAATATATTTGCCATAGTCCCTATTTTTGAAAAGCAATAGAAAAGAGCTTTGCACAACTTCAGAAGGTCATCCCAAACTTGTTTCGGGATCTATGAATATCAACAAGTTACAAGACCCTGAACCAAGTTCAGGGTGACAATTATGGAATTATGCAAAGGTCTCATCTGTTCAGTCCATTCATCCAGAAAATACCTCATTCTAAGATAAGTGGGGTACTTATTCAAAGCTCTCATTGTTGTTTTACAATAGAGACCTCTCGGCTCCGCTCGAGGTGACAAAACTGTTGTTTGGGAAAATGTGCCCCCTCTTACTCTCCCCCAAGTTTTAGTTCAATGTTCAACGTTCAAGGTTCGCCGTTCAAGGTTCGCCGTTTATCAATTATATCTGGAGACCTTTGCACAACTCTATTTAGTCATGCTGAATTTATTTCAGCATCTAATTATATCAGTAAGTTATGAGACCCTGAAACAAGTTCAGGGTGACAATTATGGAATTATGCAAAGGTCTCATCTGTTCAGTCCATTCATCCAGAAAATACCTCATTCTAAGATAGGTGGGGTACTTATTCAAAGCTCTCATTGTTGTTTTACAATAGAGACCTCTCGGCTCCGCTCGAGGTGACAGTTTTTTCTCATCTCGACCGGAACGAAGTGAAGCAGAGAGATCTCCACCGTTGTTTGGCAAGAGACCTCTCGGCTCCGCTCGAGGTGACAAAAATGTTGTTTGGCAAAATATTATACTAACATGCAGTTAGATATGTTTATTATCACTCTTAAAATGTCTTAATTTGTAGCTCTTTGATAAGTTTTAAGCCTGTATTTTCAAGATTTTGCCGGGTTTTTACATTGTGTATACTGTGCTCTAATTCTGCTACCAACAGTTTATTAAACAGCTTATAAATATCGTTTAGTGCTTTTTTTTGTTGTTCTTTAAAAGTTTTGTCGGAAATATTCCTGAAAATTTTGTTAATTATACAACCATGTACATTCATTCTGTAATCAAGCAGCGTGGTATAAATATCTTTTGTCCTGTTATAAACGACTCTTTCCGGATTTGTTACAATGATAAATGCTGCATTATCCCTGATATACCTTGAAATATAATCAGACAATTCTGTCCATTCATCGATGATTTTTGAGATACTTTTCCTGCCTGACCTGAATCTTGTGAGTTTATCCAGGCTGTCGTAGACTTTAGTTCCTGATTTCAGATGTTTTTTTAACATGGAGGGCATGTTTAAAAGATTTAAAGTCTCCCCTGCAGGAGCAGAGTCCCAGATGATTTTGTCATAATTTTCGTTTTCAGACAGCTCCACAATAAAATCCAGCATTGTTTCCTCCCGAAGGGATGGAGCTGAGCTAATATATTCCAAAAGACTGTTTTCAGATTCCCTGTCGAGTTTTTCAATATCAATAAGACGGGAAAGTATTTGATGAAAATCAGGGCCGAATTTGCTTATCCACCTTTCAGTGATTGTTTTATGATCCATTTCCATTGCGGTAAGATAGTCGCCTACTTTGGTAAATTCCGGGCCTATGTCAATCTCCAGTACATCACCTATTGCCGGTGTGAAATCTGTAGACAGCAAAAGTGTTTTTTCTCCTCTGTTTGCCAGAGCGAGGGCTATTGCTGAGGCACTTGTGGTTTTACCCACACCCCCTTTTCCGCAAATTAAGTATAATTTTGCCATAATTTGAGCTCCTGATTTAAGTTTCCCAATAACAAATAGAAGTGCGAAGCTTGATTTATATTATCCGATACCCCCATAGATAATATTCAGCACAAGTACAACAAAAGCAACCAATACAAAGATATATTTACCGTAAGGCTCAAACCATTTACCAAAACGTATATTGGAGTTTTTATTGATTTCAGCCCTGGCTTTATCTGCACCGAATACCCAAAAGAATACCACAGCCGCGACAAAAGCACCGAAAGGAAGAACGTAAATAGTGGTTATGTCAGCCCATGTACCGAATTTTGACATGTCAACATCCAGCGGTAAACCTATAAGAAAAGCTACAACACTTAATAACAGAACAGCTTTCCCGCGGGAAAATCCGGTTTTATCCATAAATCCTTCCACTGCAGGCTCAAGCATACTGACAGAAGATGAAAATCCGGCAAATACTACAGAGAGAAAAAACAAAATGCCGAATATATAACCTCCGGGCATCTGGGCAAAAACAGTCGGTATACTGACAAACAGAAGTCCCGGTCCGGCTGCGGGATCCAGGCCGAATGCGAACACTGCAGGTATGATGGCCAAAGCAGCCAGTATTGATGCCATAAAATTAAACAGTACCGCCTGAATAGAAGCGGATGGTATATCCGTATCATCCCGGGCATAACTTCCGTAAACCAACATTGTTGCCCCTCCCAGACTTAATGTGAAAAATGCCTGACCGAGAGCCATAATCCAGGTTTTGACTTCCCCCAGTTTAGACCATTCAGGGACAAAAATATATTTTATCCCGTCCATTGCCCCTGTCAGTGTTACCGATCTTATTACCAAAATAAACAGAATAATAAATAATAATGGCATCATAATTTTGTTTGCTTTTTCAATACCTCTTTGGACACCGAAAAAAACGATTCCCATTGTACCAAAGACTGCAGCCGCATGCCAGCCAATAGTATTTGCAGTACCGGCAAAGGTTCCGAAATACTCCGGAATATTTATTATATTGAAGGCTCCCGTAAATGATAAAAAGAAATATTTTAAAAGCCAGCCTATAACTATGGAGTAAAATATAAAAATGGAAAAGACAGCTGCTACAGGAATAAATCCCAAAACAGTTCCGTATTTGCCGGATCCTTTTTTCCTTTCCTCAAAAACTTTTCTGAATGCTCCTATAGCTCCTTTCCGCTGACTTCTGCCGAATGCCCATTCCTCCATAAGTCCGACACTGGCAATACCGAAGACAAAAATTAAATACGGAATCAGGAATGCGGCACCGCCGTATTCACCGACACGCCAGGAAAACAGCCATATATTTCCAAGGCCTATGGCTGAACCTACACTTACCAGTATAAAGCCCATCTTTCCCGTCCACTTCTCTCTCTTCATAAAAGCTCCTTGTATCAATTATTATTTTTGGTTGAACCGGAAAAAGCAGCAGTAAATATTGTTCAACGTTAAACGTGGGAGTATCCAAGACTGCAAGTCAAATAACCTATATAACTTCTACCCTCTACGACCTTTATAACCTCTCTTGTCATAATTATTCAAATGTTATAAATATTCTATATGATTGTTATAAAATAATTTGTCAACTGTTTATCAAAACAATTTTATAAAAATTACGGGAAGATTAAGCTATAAACGGCACCAGTCAGGCAGATTTATTATACCTTTTTCTGCTAAAGATACTATCATTTCCTGCTCAATTCTGATGTGTCCGTATTCAGCCATCATTTCGGCTATTTCTTTTAAATCACCAGAATAAAGAGATTGTGTCTCATATTTTCTTTCGGCGTAAACAGGGGCATGTAAATTTTTTATTGCCTTTTCTATCGTGTTTTTATCAGGGAAGAAAGATGTTTCTTTTATATGTGATATTAAAATGTCGGCAATCTGAAGACCGGCAGGGTCAACATCACCAAAATGTATAATATTTCCGAAATCGTTGTCTTTCAGCTGTCTGCTGATTTCACCGATATTTTGAAAGCCTGCAGCATACACAAACATAGAGTTCTCAGGATTTAATCTGAAAAAAGGTGACAGATTTTCAAAAATTACAGTATTTTCAACCTCAGCTGACATCTCCCCCAGCTTATCGGCGAAACAGGAGAAAAAGCTGTTACTTTTCATTATTTCAGTGATGTTTATTTTTAGAAAATATATGTTTTTATCACACCGGATGTGGATAATATTGTAATAACTGCCGGCACTTACCGGTGTGAGCTCATTAACAAGTGTTTTTAAAAGGGAAGATTTCTGAATGATCTTGGAATCGCCGAACACTAATGTAGACAGATGGCGCAGATCGGTTTCCTCTGATTTGTTTTTTATCAGATAGGTATAAAGCTTATAAGCCTTTTCCAAACTTTCCGTGTTTTTGGGGTAGATATTTAGCTCGGAGAGTGTTCTGTACTTTTCATAAATTTCCCGGCAGTGATTATTAAAGTATTCACGAAGATAATTATAATCATTTACCATAACTCTATACCGGCCTTTTTTTGCCAGGATATTTGAGTTTATAAAATCATCCAGATGCTTTGAATAGCCGCATTCATTATTCTCAAGAAGTTTCGCAATCAACAGGCATCTGTCAAGCATTTTCCCCTTCAAATCTAATATGCGGCATAACAACGCCGTTTTCAGAGGCAATGAGATGATAGTGTATACCTCTGTTAAAATTAGGGATATTGGGCAGAGCAACGATAAGCTGCAGTCCCCAGTTTTCTGCAATTTCAAATAATGTATTGATTGAGTCCACATCCAGTCTGTCCGCTTCATCCAGGACAATGGGAAGCATTTTGTCTTTCAGGCTTTCTTCGGAAAATCTTGTAAGCATACTCAGGACGATTACAATATTGGTGCCCAGATTTTCACCGTTGGAAAGTCCCTTATTCCTGCGGTTGCCGGAGTTGTCAAACAGATCTATTTCAATATCAAAATAGTTACGGTAATCCAGAACGTCATCTTCATTAACCTGCGAACGGCTGTAACCGAGACTTCTGCCCAGATCTTTTATAAAAGCATCGAAGTCCACATCTTCAGATTCCAGAAGACTCATTATGGAGTCCGACTGGTGAATGTGCTGAAGCTTGTGATAAGCAGGCCGCTCTTCCACCCGCAATTTTATCTGGCGGATTTTACCGAAATGAACGTTTTCCAGATCACTGTTTAATTTGCGCAACGTCCTCTTTACCCTGAAAATATTTTCCTCGATTCCGGACTTGAAATTGCCGATTACAGACTTTATTTCATCTTCGATTTGCAGCAGCTGCACATTCAGCTTTTCCAGGTCTTCCTGCAGCTTTGTCAGCGACTGAAAATTAGGAAAAACTTTAACCACTGTTTCATTAAACTTATCCATTATATTTGATGTTTTGGGCATATCTTTGTCGTATTTATTTAAAAATGTTGCCAGCTCCTTTTCAAATATTCCTCTGCTTTCATAAAAGTCAGCATCACTTATATCAAACATTTTGGGTGATAATTCTTCCCCTGTAAGTTCAATGGATACCTCTCTAAAATGAACAATTTTCTCTTCATATACCTCTATATCATCTTTTAAACGGGTAATTTCATCCACCAGTCTTTTTTGCTCTGACTGAATATCTCTTCGTTCATCTTTTAAATTGTCTATCTCTTTGGTGTAACTTTTTTTAAGTTCATTCATCCTGCTTTTTTCTTTCCTGAGTTTTTCGATTTCGCTGAAATCAACTTTCCCCAGCAGTATATCCCTTGGATATTCATCCTCTAAGCGCTCTTTTATTGTTACGTTTTTATTATAAATCATCTCTGTTTCACGAAATTTATCTTTTTCTTTATCAAGAACAGATTCCAGCTCTTTTATCTCACTTTTAAGTTCGGAATAATCTTTGTTCAGATTTTTTAGATACGTTTTTATTTCTCTCAGTTCTTTCTTTGCCTTTTCATAATCTTCTTTATAGTCTGACCTGCCGAAATAATATTTTAATCTTGTGATTTGCTGAAAATCGTTTTTAACTTTGTTAAAAATAAAGCTTTTCTCTTCTATGTAGTCTATCTGTTTTTTTAAATCATCCACTTCATCGGCCAGATTTTCCAGATAAAGGTAATCAAAAATGTGGTCTAACTCATAAATATCCTTTAAAAGAGTAAATATGGTTTGCATTCTGCAATTGTTTTCTTCGATTGCAGTTTTGATATCTTTAATCTCCTGTCTTAATGCCTCCACCCTTGCTTTTCTGGATTTTTCACCTATTACAGGGTATTTCGGTGCAGGCTCATACCGCTTTACAGACGGCTCTTTACTGTCATAGATAAGATAGCCGTCCTGAAGTTTTTCCACAGAATACTTATCTGTATCGATATTGCCGGTAACAAAAAACAGTTTGTCAGCACCCTTTGCGTAATCGTAAATATCCTTGGAGTCAGAGACTACGGCGGCGTATTTCATGTCCCCCAGCAGGGATTCCAGTTTTTCACTTTCTTCAATAGGTGTGTCATCAAATTTTTTGTACAAAAACTGACCGTTAAAATTTTTCAGAGCTTCTGGCAGTACAATCTTTCCCTTGAGAAGTTCGTTTATCTCCTTGTTGATATTTTCAACGGTATGCTCTTTTTCTTCTGTCTCCTTTTTGAGGCTGTAAAGCTCAGATTCCAGTTTTTTTGCTTCGGTATTGAGCTCCTCTTTGGATTCGAACGATATGTCACTGCTCAACCGGTTCTTTATGGATACTGCTTTGTTTCGAGTGTTCAGCTTCTCTGTAAGGTTGTTGTACTCTTTTTTTAAGAACGGCAGGCTTTCAATATCTCTGCTGATTTGATTCCATTGATCGAGCATCTTTTCGAAATCTGTGACAGTAGTTATTCTGTCTTTGGTGTAAGATGTAAAGTTCTTTAAATATTTAATAAAATTGTTATAATTTTCATAATTCTCCGAGAGAGCTTTTAACTCTCCCTCTATTCTTATTTTATCTTTTTCAGCAGAATTTTTAGATTCAGACATATCTTCAAGATGCTGTTTCTTCTCAGAGATCTTACTTTCCAGTTCCCGGATTTTCTCTGTTAACTCTTTTAATCTGATTTCATTTTCTGCTGTGGTTTCAAGTAACTCTGTATACTCTTCAAAAGCGGCATAACTCCTTTCAAAATCAGAAAGGTTCTCCAGCAGTTTTTCCAGTTGATTGTTCGTATCCTGCAGACTAACATCTTTTTCTTCAATAGAGGTATTAATTTTTTCAAGTTTTCTGTTATAGTTGTCAATCGTTTCTTCATTTTTTGACAACTTCTCTTTCATACTTTCGAGTCTGGATATGCTTTTGTTAAGCTGGTCGCTGTAATATTTTACACAATTATCATAATATTGGTTTGCGGCTTCCTCCAGTGCGTACACTTCATCTCTTATCGTTTTTATCCGCTCGATTTTTCTCACCACTTCACTGCGCTGCCTTATACTTTTTGTTAAAGACTGAATAAGTTTTTTCGGGCTGGAGTCGGTGGAAGAGAGTACATCCTTTATCATTTTTTTACCCTGACGGAGTATGCCGGTGGAGATTGATCTGTAAAGTGTGGAAAATTCTGAAATTTTTGAGGAAATATTTATTGCCAATACTCCCCTGTTGTACAAATATTGGTGATATTCGGTAATTGTCTGGAAATTCCGGAATTCAAGATCGGGATATTTGCTTAGCAGATTTTTATTCAGTTGGGCAAGATTCTCAATAAGCCGGTTCCCTTCGAAAAAGTCATCGGGGGTGACAGTAACATTTTCCAGAGCCATCGGCTTGATATCGACTTTTGTATCAGGATTTTTGATAAGCCTTATGCCGAAAGAGAGTGTCTTGCTGTTTTCCGCCGGTCTGCCGGCATAATGCTGCTGAAATTTGTTAATATTGAAAAATATATAGCCTGCCGAGCCCAGCATATAATCACCGAGGGAGCGGTCATCTTTCTGGGTGGTGACATTAAATTTTGTATACTGCTGGTTTGCTATCAGCCCTGTTTGAATAGCATCCAGTAAAGTGGTTTTGCCCACCCCGTTTTTGCCGAATAGCGAGGTGAATGTTTTGTCAAAATGAATAATGCATTTTGGATACAGATTAAAACCGACTATTACGAGAGAGTCTAAATAGATGCTTTCTTTTTCGAGTGTTATGCCCATTCGCCGCCAGCCCCTTCTTCGTTATCAAATTCCGTGTCCTTAATGAATATATTCAGAACTTCTTCTATATCCATTTCTTCATCGGTTTGTTTGTCATACAGCTCCAAAGCAAGGTCGAAAAACCTTTTGATGCTGCCTTTGATTTCTATGGAGGAAAAATTGATGTTTCCGGGTGTGCCGGAGACTATATCCAGAAAATTGTATTTGTTTAACTGCCTGAGGGTTTTGGCGTAATTCTCATTTACCGTTTCAAGGCGTTTATCGGATTCATAAAAATTCTGCATTCGTTTTACAAATATTTCATAGAGATTTTCAAGGGGGAAAATGGAATTCAGCTCTTCAAACAGCTCATCTGCATTAAATGTCGGGTCTTCGGTATTCTGGAAAAATTTAAGGGCCAGATACATCCCCAGAAACGTTTCCGATTTGCTGAAATACTCAAACGATGTGTAGCGGTCTTTTCTGGGAACGGACAGATAAAAATTACTGTCATAGTTCTGCAGTTTATACCCGAGAAAACTATAGTATTCCGTCAGTATATCTATGTTTTCCTCGATGAAGTTGTATTCTGCCGGCATGTTGCCTGCGTGAATATTTATTCCGTCCAGCAGCAGATAGTTTACTTTTTTGAACAGAGGATTATGGTCTCTGATAAGATTAATTATACTTGTTTCCGGCATCTTTTACCTTTTGTTTGCTTAATGATATT
>Ga0208153_100150_pt1 | contig 29245 bp, 24 predicted proteins | sample Wag42014_10_18_FD_187331 | JGI IMG/M metagenome (GOLD analysis project Ga0208153, IMG submission 187331) | Deep subsurface shale carbon reservoir microbial communities from Ohio, USA - Utica-2 Time Series 2014_10_18 (SPAdes) (version 2) ... | reverse complement strand
TATAAGGGTACGGTATTTTGGGGGTGACTGCAATGACTTTTTTATTCTGCAATAATAGGGAATTTTAGTTTGCAACTTTCGGGAATACTACTTTGCAATTCCCGGTAATTTTAGTATACAACAAATAAATTAGATTAAATTTCAAGGAGGTAGTATTAATGAAATATAGAAAATTAGGAAAAACAGGTTATGAAGTCTCAGAAGTTTCTTTTGGTGGCTGGGCAATCGGCGGTACCTGGGGAGATGTAGAAGATGAGCAGTCACTGGCCGCTCTAAGAGAGGCTGTGGATCAGGGGATAAACTTTTTTGACACAGCAGATGTTTACGGAGATGGCCGCAGTGAGCGTCTAATGGCTAAATTAAGAGAAGAAACTGATGAGGAGATACATATAGCTACCAAGGCAGGTAGAAGATTAGATCCGCACACCGCTGAAGGCTATAATAAAGAAAACTTAAATAAATTTGTGGACCGCAGTCTTAAAAATCTGGATGTAGAGACTATAGATCTGCTGCAGCTTCACTGTCCACCAACTGAAGTTTATGATCAGGAAGAGGTATTTGAGGCTTTAGAAGAGATGGTTGAAGCCGGTAAAATTAAAAATTACGGTGTCAGCGTAGAAAAGGTAGAAGAAGCGATGAAAGCTTTAGAATACGAAAATGTTGCCACAGTACAGATTATCTTCAATATGTTCAGACACAAGCCTGCGGATGAATTTTTCGCTAAGGCTAAGGAAAAAGGGGTAGGAATTATCTGTAGAGTACCGCTGGCAAGTGGACTTTTAACCGGTAAATTCTCTAAGGATTCAACCTTTGCTGAAAATGATCACCGCAACTTTAACCGTGATGGAGAGGCCTTTGACAAGGGAGAAACATTCTCCGGGGTAGATTTTGAGCTCGGTTTAAAGGCTGTTGATGAACTGGAAAAAATTAAACCAGAAGGTTTAACTATGGCCCAGTTTGCTCTCAAGTGGATTTTAATGCATGATGCAGTTAGCTGTGTAATTCCTGGTGGTAAAAAGCCATGGCAGGTAAAAGATAATGCAGCAGCTTCTGAAGCTGACGATCTCTCCGATGAAGTAATGGAAAGAGTAGATGAAATTTATGACGAGTATATCAGAGATAGTGTCCACCACCTCTGGTAAAAAAATTGATAAAATAAATGAAGAGTAATTAATAGAGTCTCAATAGCAGCTGATAGTTTTCAGTGCTGTTGAGGCTCTTTTTTTGTTTATTTAAAATTAAAATACGACATTTTTATATATTTTTTGACAATTTTAGTGATTTTTTTAATAAATAGTGGTATAATAAATTATAATTTTTTATTTTAAATATTTCATAACAGGGGGAATACATATGATGATCAAAAGAAAAATCTGGGGATTTGTCTTTGTTGTGCTGGCTTTGATGGTTATTTTAAGCGGCTGTGAGAGTGGGAGTAGTGGAGACAGTGCAGATGTGGTTTATAATTTTGCCGGCAGTGTAGGTAAGGGAGATTTTATTAATGTGGAAGTGAATTTAACTAATAAATCCTTAAATTATGAAGCTAAACCTTTATTTGATCCAGATGCTGTTATTGAAGGGACTTATTATTTTGAAGATAATGGTGCAGACTTCTATTCTATGAATAATGATAATGATCATTTTTTTATGATTAATAATGAAATTTTAATTGCAACTGATCCTAAAGGTCAAGATGGAGAAAAAATTATAACTGCATTATCTAAATCAAATCAAGAATATGGAACTGAAATTCAAAATAAGTATAACATAATTACCTCATTGGAAGGAAACTGGGGTACAGTAGATATACAGACAGACAAAGTAATAGTAGAATTATATTATATAACCGATAAAGGTATTTTAGATTCTGATAGTCTTGAAATGAATTATAGTTTTGATGAATCAGTAGGTGCACTTAAATTAATAGAAAATACTGATCAATTTATGCATTATGGTGTTTTTTTAGATGATAAAATTGCTGTTTTTGATTCTTACTGGATAGACATTGATGCAGGAGAAACTGAATGGTCTGGAGATGGAATGTCAGTTTTAGTAAAACAAAATAGTGATATAATAATATCAGATTTTATTGGAGAATATAAATTTATTGATGTTGATGGAGATGTCGGTACAATTAATATTAGAAAACTTAGTGATACTAAAATAGAATTAGCAATTACTGTTGAAGATGGAACATTTTCTGATGAAGTCAATATTACTGATATGACTAATGAATCTGGTTTATATTCTTTTACAGCTGATTTACCTGAATCTGGTGATAACAGTTTTTGGTCAATGATGTTAGTACCTGACAAAGATAAAAAAATATTAGTCTTAGGAACTAAAGATCCTAATGTTTTAGAAGCAGGTAATCCCGGTGATGTAGATGGTGGGATATTTATTGGAATTGAACAATAATTTCAACAAAAGTCTGTAAATTTAGACTTTAATAAAACCCTTGACAGGAGATTTAAAAGCTGTATAATGTAATTAAGATAAGAAAAATATAAGTAAATCACTTATAATTAATTAACAACAATAAGACTATAAGAAAGGGTGATTTGATAATGTTGAATTCTTTATTCACATTCATTAAAGCAAGTAATAGTGAGGGTAGAAGAATCGAGAGCAATATTCGCTCAGTTAAAGAAAAGCAGCTCAAACATGATTCTTGTGCTCACTTAAATCAGTACTAAAGACTGTTTCATTAAAAGCAAATAACTTTTAAAAATATAAGACAATCAGATAATAACTAATATAACTTTATAAGAAAGGATGATTGCATATGTTTAATAGCATGTTCAAATTCATGAAAGAGGCTAAACTTGAATCTAATGAGAATCAAGCAAAGCTTAATGCTTTTAAAAACTTAGGTAACTACTAAGCAAATTATATGAGCCGATCAGGCTAAAATATAACTAAAGTAATAACAATAACTAAAACTAAAACTAATAAGCAAATAATTATATAACCCTTAAATATATAATGATAATTAAAGCCACCCTTCCCCGGGGTGGTTTTTTGTTGTTTAAAGTGTTTTGGACCTGGTTATAGTTATTTATTTCACAACACACCCCCTTTTGATCTGATTTTTGATTCAGTTTTTTTGTCATTTTAAGCTAAATATATTATAATAATATATAGAACTGAAAATATATAGGAGGTTATACTTATGAGTGTACACATTGGTGCAAAAAAAGGCGAAATTGCAGAAACAATTCTGCTGCCTGGAGATCCACTGAGAGCTAAATTTATTGCAGAAAACTATTTAGAAGATGTAAAACAATATAATGATGTTAGAGGAATGTATGGATTTACAGGAACTTATAAGGGCAAAAGAGTTTCCACCCAGGGAACAGGAATGGGAATGCCCTCACTTTCAATTTATGTTAACGAATTAATTAGAGATTATGGAGTGAAAAATCTGATTAGGGTTGGTTCCTGTGGCTCTTTTAATGAAGAAGCCAAAGTAAGAGATGTAATCCTGGCGAAAGCAGCCTGCAGTAATTCCAACTTAAATAAGATGCGTTTTGATGGTAAGGATTTTGCAGCAGCAGCCAGCTTCAAACTTTTATCAAAGGCCTATCAGGTAGCTGAAGAAAAAGGTACAGATGTTAAAGTAGGTACCATTTTAAGTTCAGATGCTTTTTATAATGATGACTCTGAAGCCTGGAAAAAGTGGAAAGAATACGGAGTTTTAGGTGTAGAGATGGAATCAGCTGAGCTATTTACTCTGGCAGCTAAGTATGGAGTAGATGCATTAAGTATTTTAACAGTTAGTGATTCATTAGTAACTGGAGAAGAAACTACTTCTGAAGAAAGAGAAAAGACCTTTACTGATATGATGGAGATTGCACTTGAGTTAGCTGAATAAATAAATTTAAATAAGCATATCAATAAAAAATTAGGGCTGCCGGTTTAAGATTAATAACTGGCAGTTTTTCTATTTATAATGATATTTTAATAAATTAATGTTATAATAAAATTAGAAAAGCCTGAGATTGTAATCAATTTAGCTGAAAATTTATTCTTGAGTGTTACAATCAATTTAAAGTAGAGAGAATGGAGGTTTTAAAATGAGAAAAGATGAACAGGTTTCCTTTTATTCTCATTTTGTTGGTTTTATTTTAGCATTAATTGGGCTGGTATTTTTAATTTTTAGAGCTTTAGAAAGTCCGGATAAAATTATTGTTGCTGCCGTTTATGGTCTCTCAGTAGCATTTTTATTTCTGGCAAGCTCATTATACCATGCCTTTAAAAAAGAAGATGATGAACAGTCTATCTGGCGCAAGCTAGATCACTTTGCAATTTTTGTAATGATCGCCGGTTCTTATACTCCGGTTGCTTACCTTTATTTAGAAGGCTGGCTGAAGTGGACAATTATTGCAGTTCAGTGGGGACTGGTTTTAGGCGGTTTTTTCCTGAAGTTTATGTACTTTAAAACTCCCCGGATTTTATATACTATAGTTTATCTATTAATGGGCTGGGTTGGTATTTTCGCCTTTCATCAGTTATTTATGACAATGCCCACAGCCAATTTAGTCTTAATGTTCGCAGGAGGCTTATCATTTACTGCTGGAGCAGTATTCTATATACTTAAAAAGCCAGATTTGAGCCCTAATTTTGGTTTTCATGAGATATTTCATTTCTTTATTTTAGCTGGTGGAATCCTGCACTACTTAATGGTTTTTATAGCTCTGGGCTAATAGTTGATCAAGGAGGATATTGATGGAACTGGAAGAGAATTTAATTGAAATTATTTCTTTAAGTGGAGAAGTAAAAAAGAAGTTTTTAAAAGCTGTTAAACATGCGAAAAACAATGAACCTGAAGAGGCAGAAGATGTCTTTAATGAGGCAGATGATCAATTGATTAAAGCCCACCTCAAACAGACAGAACTTATTAACAAAGAAGCTGGTGGAGAGAAATTAGAAAGCAGTCTGCTGCTTACTCACGCTCAGGATCATTTAATGACAGCAATTTTACTTAAAGATATGGCAAAAGAATTTATGGATTTATATCAGCGACTTGAAGAGTGATATTTATCCAAATTAAAATTTAATTGACTCACTTAAAGGCAGTTCTCCGGAGCTGTCTTTTTTCTTTTTTAAAGGAAAAGCAGCCCAGCTTATCGAACTAATTATTAGGAAGTAATTTAAACTTAATTTTATTAAAAAAAATAAATCAGGCGGTGATCAGATGTCAGTTAAATTTACCGAAACAGTTTTAAGAGATGGTCAGCAGTCTTTGATTGCAACCCGATTAAAGATTGAAGATATTATACCAGTTTTAGCAGATCTTGATCAGGTGGGCTACCATGCTTTAGAAGTCTGGGGTGGAGCAACTTTTGACAGCTGTATGCGCTTTTTAAATGAAGACCCCTGGGAGCGGCTGCGCAGGATAAGAAAAGGAGTTAAAAAGACAAAACTGCAGATGCTTTTAAGAGGGCAGAATATTTTAGGATATAAGCATTATCCTGATGATGTACTGGAGCGGTTTATCAAAAAATCAGTCGAAAACGGAATTGATATTATTAGAATTTTTGATGCCCTAAATGATATTAGAAATATGGAAAAAGCAGTTGAATTTACAAAAAAATACGGTGCAGAAGCTCAGGGCTCAATCGTTTATACCACAAGCCCAATCCACAGCAGTGAGAGTTTTGTCAAAAAGGCTAAAGAGCTTTCAGCAAAGGGAATAGATTCTCTTTGTATTAAAGATATGGCAGGTTTATTAACTCCTTTTAAAGCCTATGATCTGATAAAAAAATTGAAATCAGAAATTGAGATTCCAGTAGAAATTCACAGCCACAACACTGCTGGTTTTGCTTTTATGACCTATTTAAAAGCTGTAGAAGCTGGAGTTGATATTATAGATACAGCAATTTCTGCCTTTAGCTCGGGAACAGCTCAGCCAACAACAGAAACACTGGCCGCTGTCTTAAATGACAGTCAGTTTGATACTGATCTTAATCTGAATTCTCTGGAGAAAATAGGAGATTATTTTAGGGAAGTCAGAGAAAATTACAGAGATTATCTTGGTTCCTATGAGGTTGATCCCAGAATCATTCGAAATCAGCTGCCCGGCGGAATGCTTTCCAATCTGCGCAATCAGCTGCGGGAACAGAATCAGCTTGACCGCTATCAGGAAATCTTAGAGGAAATTCCTAAAGTCAGAAAAGACCTGGGCTACCCACCTCTGGTAACACCGACCAGCCAGATTGTTGGAACTCAGGCAGTCTTTAATGTTGTAACCGGTAAAAAATACAGCTTCGTCTCCAAAGAATTCAAGAATTATCTGCGGGGAATGTATGGCAATCCTCCCGGGGAGATCAATCCTGAATTAATTGAAAATATCATATCTAAGGATCAGGTAATTACAAATCGTCCGGCTGATAACCTTGAGCCGGCATATGAGAAAGCTGCAGCAGAAATTAAAAATCTCAGCCAGAAAGAAGAGGATATTCTTTCCTATATTATTTTTCCAGAAGTGGCAGAAAAATTTTTACAAGATCAGCATAGTTAATAAATTTAGTTTTTAAGCTGACTAAAATTTTAATTAGAATTTAATCGCAAATAATGAAGGTAAATAAATCGTTTTCGCGAATATATTTAATAGAGAAAATTTAAGATTTAAATTATTTCAAATATCTGAAAGGGGAATTTACTTTGACTCAAAAAATAAAGGATTTACTTAAGAAAATGACAGTTGAAGAAAAAGCCGAAATCTGTTCTGGAGCCAGCAGATGGAGAACACATTCGATTGATAGGCTTGAGATACCAGAAATCATGATGGCAGACGGGCCCCATGGTTTAAGAAAAGAACCGAAAGAAAAAGAAAGTGCATCAATGGGGGAAAGTGTTGAAGCAATCTGCTTTCCAACTGCTTCAGCTTTAGCCTGCTCCTGGGATAGAGATTTGATGAGCAGAATGGGAGAAGCTTTAGGAGAAGAAAGTCAGACGGAAGATGTCAATATACTTTTAGGACCTGGAGTTAACATTAAGCGCTCTCCCCTCTGTGGAAGAAATTTTGAGTACTTTTCTGAAGATCCACTTTTAGCTTCAGAACTGGCTGCAAATTATGTTAAGGGTGTTCAGAGTATGGGAGTTGGGACTTCACTCAAGCATTTTGCCGCCAATAATCAGGAGCACAGACGCCTGACAGTAGATGCTCAAATTGATGAGCGGACTTTAAGAGAAATTTACTTATCAGCATTCGAAAAAGTTGTTAAAGAAGCTCAGCCCTGGACAGTTATGTGTGCTTATAATCAGGTCAATGGAACTCATGCTTCTGAAAATAAATACTTATTAACAGATGTTCTCAAAGAAGAATGGGGACACGAAGGTTTTGTTGTTTCTGACTGGGGTGCTGTAAATTACAGAGATAAGGGAATTGCAGCTGGTTTAGAACTTGAGATGCCTTCCAGTCATGGAGACGGTAAAAAGGCAATTGTAGAAGCTGTAGAAAACGGCAGCTTAAGTGAAGAGAGCTTAGATAGAGCTGCAGAGAGAATGCTGAAAATCATCTTTAAGGCTGTAGAAAATGATCGTGATGATTTAAACTACAGTAAAGATGAGCACCATCAATTGGCGAGAGAAATTGCTGCTGATTCAATGGTTTTACTCAAAAATGAAGAGAGTATACTGCCTTTAGCTGAAGATGAAAAGCTTGGAGTTGTCGGTTCTTTTGCCAAAAAGCCGCGTTTTCAGGGTGGGGGAAGTTCTAATATTAATCCCTATCAGGTTGATAATGCTTATGCTGAACTTGAGAAATATACAGATCAAAAATTAGCTTATGCAGAAGGTTATTCACTTGAAAGTGATGAAGATGATGTTAAATTGATAGCTAAGGCCAAGGAGCTCGCTGAAAAGGTAGATAAAGTAATAATTTTTGCTGGACTGCCGGACCGCTACGAATCTGAGGGTTATGACCGGGAGACTCTGGAGATACCCCCAAATCAGAATCGTTTAATCGAAGAGGTGGCAGAAGTAAATAAAAATGCGATAGTGGTACTGAGCAACGGCTCTACAATCACTATGCCCTGGTTAAATAATGTTAAAGGTGTCTTAGAAGGTTATCTAACCGGTCAGGCTGGCGGAGGTGCTGCAGCCGACATTTTATTTGGTCATGTTAATCCATCCGGAAAACTGGCCGAAACCTTTCCGCAAAAACTAAGTGACAATCCTTCTTATTTATTCTTTCCGGGAGAAAAAGATAAGGTGGAGTACAGAGAAGGAATTTTTGTCGGTTACCGCTATTATGACAGTAAAGAAATTGAGCCACTTTTCCCCTTCGGTTATGGTCTAAGCTACACTGATTTTGAATACAGTGACTTAAAAATTAAGAAAAATGAAATCACAGACCAGGAGACTTTAAATTTAAGTCTAAAAGTTAAAAATACTGGCGATATCTATGGTAAAGAGATTATTCAGCTTTATGTATCTGATCCAGAAAGCACTGTAATTAAGCCGGAAAAGGAATTAAAAGAATTTGCCAAGGTAGAATTAGAACCCGGCCAGGAAAAAATAGTTGAGTTTGAGTTAGATAAAAGAGCCTTTGCTTATTATAATACTGAAATTGATGACTGGTATGTAGAAAGTGGAGAATACGATATTTTAGTTGGAGCTTCTTCCAGAGATATTAGATTAAAAGAAACAGTCAGGGTAGAATCCACTGTTGAGCTGCCCTATGAGTACACAATTAATACCAATGTCGGTGATATTCTGGCTGACCCGGAAGCAGAAGAAGTTTTCAACGAGCTGCTCAGTGAATATTTAGAGGGTACAGATCTCTTCGAAATGCTCGGCGGCAGAAAGAGCGAGATGATGGAAGCAATGTTAAAGTACATGCCTTTAAGAGCACTGGTTATGTTTTCAGAAGGTGCAGTCAACCGGAAGCAGGTTGAAGAAATTGTTGAAAAGTTAAATAGGAGCTAGGTACCGGGTACTTAGAAATAATTGGAAATTAAATCTGGGGTCATTAACTTTTTAGTTGGTGGCCCTTTAATTTGATTTAAATTGAAAATATAATTAATTATCAAGTAAGAATAGGAGAGTGGAATAATGAGCTATTTGTGGACAACTATTAAGGTTAAAGATTTAGAAGAGTCGATTGAATTTTATCAGCAGATTGTGGGGCTTAAGCTGCAGCGGAGATTTGAAGCCGGCCCTGAGCGAGAAATTGCATTTTTAGCGGCTGCTGCAGGGGAGACTGAAGTTGAGTTAATTGCTGACCAGGGAAAAGAAGATATTGAGATCGGACAGGATATCTCACTTGGCTTTGAAATTGAATCAGTATCTGAAAAAATGAAATTCCTGCAGGAAAAGGGAGTTGAAGTTGTAAGCGGACCCATTGCTCCCAATCCGGAGATTGAATTCTTTTATGTGCTTGATCCAAATGGAGTAAAAATACAGTTTGTAGAAAACAAATAGTTTTAAAATTTGGAGTCTGCTGATTAATTTCAGCCGGCTTTTTTCTTTTTTAAAGGATTGTTCTTTTCGATCACGAAATAATTATATAAGGAAAATAAAGTATTGAGTGTTAATATTTGCGACATAAATTGACAAAATATTTAGATAAGGGGTGGACTGATGGCAGATAAAAACAGGATTTTTCGGATTATAAAAACAATTATGCTTTTAAATGAACCTTATAAGCACTGGGAGGCTAAAGATTTTGCGGAGTATTTTGAGGTCTCAGAAAGAACTTTCCACCGGGATAAAAGGGTGATGGAGGAGCTGGGAGTTCCAATTTATTATGATAACCACCTCAAGGAATACAAGATTCTGGATAATTTCCGTTTTAAAGCTCCAAATTTGGATCAAAAAGAAACTGAGGCAGTTCTGCTGGCAGCTAAAGAATATCAAAACCGCAGTTTTCCAATGAAAAAGGAACTTGAATCAGGACTGGCCAAAGTCTATAATTCCCTGCCTGAATTTTTAAAAAGCAGTATGGGCAGCTATATTAAAAATTATGAGATTATTTCTGATCCCTTTGTTGAGCTTGAGGAACACCAGCATAAATTTGATAAGTTAAAGAAAGCAATTAATGAGGAAAAAAGGATTGACGTTGATTATTATTCAATGAGCAGCAACCAGACAACTGAAAGAAAACTTGATCCTTATAATTTGTTTTTCAATAATGGAGCCCCCTATCTCTATGCCTATTGTCATCTGCGGGAGGAAAAAAGAATTTTCAGGATAGACAGGATTAAGGAAATTCAACTAACAGCAGAAACTTATAAGCTGCCTGCTGACTTTTCTCTGGCAGAAGAACTTGATAATGCCTGGGGTGTTGAACAGGGCAAAGAGGAGATGGAAGTAGAAGTTAAATTTAGCGGCCGAGCAGCCCGCTTTGTGCCTGAATACCACTGGAGTGACAAGCAAGAGATTAATAGCATTAGTGAGAATGAAATTATATTTAAGGTTAAAACTGGCAGCCGGGAAGAGATAAAAAAGTGGATCCTGGGTTATGGCTCTGAGGCAGAGGTCCTGCAGCCCGAGGATTTGAGGAAAGAAATAAAGCAGGAAATAGAAAAGATGCTGGAGAATTATTAAAAAACAGGTGTATGCGACAGGACGGTGTCGGTGGGGGATGGTAAGATAAAACTGTGAAATTATTCAATCCTTATTTTAGTGGATTAATTTCACTAATTAAAAACATATTTCAAACTTTATTTTACTAGCAAGATAATTATATCAAAAATTAAAAGAAAAATAAATTATTTGAATATTTTGATTTGAGGTGATATACTTAAATTAACTAAATAATACTTATTAATAACATTAAAATATTAATTAAACGGAGGTGTTAATGTGATTCATGCTTTAAAAGCTATGGGTGATTATGTTCAAACTAAAACTGAGTCGAGTTTTTTAAGTCAGGTTGTAGAAAATCCTAATTCTAATGGCAAATATAATACTGTTTTAGTAGTTTTATTTAACAACGACGATGATGAATTAAAATATCAGGAAATACAGATGGAAGAATTCACAAAGAATAAATTGGATAAATATGCATATGTTTATGGAAATCCACGCGGTGGTGACTTAACTCCAACTTCTAAGATCACTAAATTAGAGTCTACTTATTCCAGAATTCAGAGGCCTTTAAAAAAATTAGTCAAGAAAATAAAAAAACAGGATGAGTTAAATAAGGAAGAACAAACAATAGTTGATATTTATAATCTATTTCAGGATGAAGATTTAAGTGATGAAATTTATCAGGAACTAGAAAAGATTTCTTATGATGATAATGCTGTTTTAACTCTTGGTGTGAAAACAAATGACCGGATTAAATATGTAGGAGATTTCAATAAATTTACTGATTCACTTTTGGATAAATACGAAAAAGGATTTTACTTCAAAAAATCTTATAATAAGGCAGAAAAAAATTCAGTTGGGAAAAATAATCAATGCTATATTTGTTCTAAAGAAAAAGAAGAAACTTATGGTTATGTAGGTACATTTGCATTTTATACTTTAGATAAACCAGGATTTACCACGGGTGGATTCAACCGTGGAGAGGCCTGGAAGAACTACCCTGTATGTTCAGATTGTGCAAGAACTTTAGATTTAGGTAAAAAATATCTTGAGGAAAAATTAAGTTCAAGGTTCAGTGGAATAAATTATTTTATTATTCCTAAAACAATTTTTGCATCAAAAACAGAAACTGAAGAAATGTTTGAAATACTGGAAGAACTAGAAGATAAAAAGAAACTATCATTAAAAAAAGATAATAAAAAGTCCTTGTCTGGTTCTCAAGATGATCTTTTTCAGATGATGAGTGAATTTAAGAATTATGTTAATTTTAATTTAATGTTCTATGAAGAAATTAATAGTGCTTTTAGAATTTTATTATATGTTGAAGATGTTTTACCTTCTTATATTCAGAAAATATTTGCTGCTAAAGATGAAATAGATAGAAATAATTTATTTACTAATTTACAGGGGAAAGATGGATCTTTTAAACTTTCTTTTACATTTAAAACAATTAGTAATTTCTTTTATGTTAATCAGAGAGGAAAACAGGATTTCACAAAAAGTTTTTTAGAGATCACCAATAATATTTTTTCGGAGAAAAGTATTTCCTATGATTTAATAATTAATAGGTTTATATCTCATATTAGAGAAAAATTTGTTAATAATCAATCATACTGGCTTGATAATTTAAAAGCACTGCAGATTTTAAAGTTTCTAAATAAATTAGATTTATTAAATCAGAAAGGAGAGGAGGAAAAATTTATGCCAACCGTTGATAGTGAATACAAGAAAAATATTGTTGACTTTCTGGATGCTCATCATGATGTGTTGAACACCAATAGCAAAAAATTGGTTTTTCTTGAAGGAGTTTTAGCACAGAAACTCTTAAATATCCAGGCTAGTGATGGAAGTGGTTCACAGCCTTTTAGAGCAAGGCTTAATGGTCTCAAACTAAACGAAAAGATTATTAAAAGACTTTACACAGAAATCATTAATAAGTTAGAAGAATATGATAAAAATTATTATAAACAATTAGAAGAACTAATTGCAGATTATATCTTAGAAAGTGATTTATCTGAAGTTAGTAATAATGAAATTTCATTTTATTTTGTAACAGGTATGAATCAGGCTAATAAATTTAACTTTCAAAAATCTGAGGAGGAATAAAAATGGCTGTTATCGATCAGAGAAGTGAGCTGGTTTTTTTATATGATATCAAAGATGCTAATCCTAATGGGGATCCATTAGATGCTAACAAACCAAGGATTGACGAAGAAACTGGAATCAATCTGGTAACTGATGTTAGACTAAAACGTACTATTAGGGATTATTTGTATGATTATAAAGGCTTTAATGGTGAGGATGGAAAAGATATTTTTGTTAGAGAAATTCAAAATGATGACAAAAGTATTCAGGATGGCAAAGAAAGAGCTAAAGATTTTAAAGAGGATCCAAAAAAAGTTTTAGATCAATGCATTGATGTCAGACTGTTTGGAGGAGTAATTCCTCTAACTGGTGACTCTATAACCTATACTGGTCCTGTACAGTTTCAGATGGGTAGATCTCTACATAAAGTAGAGTTAAATTATATTAAAGGTACAGGTGCTTTTGCCTCCGGAGCTGGAAAAAGTAAAAAAACATTTAGAGAAGAATATGTAGTACCATACTCTTTAGTTGGATTTTATGGAATTATTAATGAGAATGCGGCTCAAAGCACTGAATTAACTAAGGATGATATTGAATTATTAATGGAAGGTATCTGGAAGGGAACTAAAAATTTAATTACTCGCTCAAAAGTTGGTCAGACACCGAGAATGTTATTAAAAGTAAATTACAGTGAAGAGAATTATTTTATAGGTGAATTAAAAAATTATATAAAGTTAGCTACTGATTTAAGAGAAGAGGAAATTAGAGATGTTTCTGATTATAAATTGGATGTCAGTGCCTTATTATCAGTAATTGAAGCTAATTCAGAAAAAATAGAAAGTGTTGAATTTAAAGTTAATCCTAGGGTTGAATTTATAAGAGATTCTAATAATATTAATTTGAATGATCTGGATTTATTTAAAGAGTTGGATATTTAAACTAAATATTAATCTTTGGGTGAGCCACAGTGGTTCACCTGAAGATTTATAGAAAGGAGAACGATAATGAATAAAGCATTAGTTTTTGATATCTGGGCAGATTATGCACATTTTAAAAAATATTATACTACAACTTCACCTTTGACTTTTTCTATTCCACCAAAAACTACTTTATATGGTATAGTTTCTGCAATTCTAGGGTTTTCAAAAGATGAATATTTAAATTATTTTCAGGAAGGGCAGTGTAAAATAGCTATACAGATTAAAAATCCCGTCAAAAAAACCAGGATAAATTTAAATTTAATTGATACGAAAAAAGCTGCCTTAATGTCGCAAATAGAAACCAGAACTCAAATCAAAACTGAGTTTTTAAAAGATGCTAAATATAGAATCTATTTTATGCATCAGGACAAAGATTTATATAACAATCTTAAAGAAAAACTAAAGAATCATAAGAGTGTATATTCAATTTCTTTGGGATTAAGTGAAAATCTTGCTAACTTTGAGTATATCAAAGAAATAGAGCTTAAAAAAATAACAGAAAATAACTGGCAGGAAATAAACACTGTTATAAGAATTGATAAGGAGAATATTAGCAAAGGTGATATAGACTTTAGTCAGAGTAATCGCGAGTATTTTAGTGATAAAATTGCTGTAGAGATGGAAAGTGATAGAACTGTAACCGATTATGCTCAGGTTTTATTTGAAAGAAGTGGTAGAAGTATTAAAGCAAATGTTAACCAGTATTATAAAGATTCTAATAACAACACTCTTTTGTTTCTGTAGTATAAGAAAGGAAAATTATATGGTTTATTCCCATCCAGATAAATTATTAATTGATCATCTAAATAATGTATATAAGTTGGGTAAAGAAATTTTTGCGAGAAAAAAATTAAATTTTGATAATCAAGAGGAAATTGAAAAGGCACTATCAATTATTTTATTGGCCCATGATTTTGGAAAAGCGACAAGTTATTTTCAGCAAAAATTAAAAGAGAGCTCTAAAAATAATGTAGAAGCAAATAAGCAAATTGAATTTGATCAGGAATTAAGTAAGCACAGTCATATTTCTGCTTTATTAGCCTATCAATTTGCAGATCAAATTTTAGAAGATAAAACTTTAGTTTGGATTGTTTTTATAAATGTTTATCGACACCACAGTAATTTTAAAGATTTAGATATTATGCTTAAATTTGATGATAGTGACTGGCTAAAATTAGAAAAACAATTTAGGGCTTTAGATTTAAATGAATTAGATAAAATAACTGCTGAGATTAGTGATTTTAATTTTAAACTATCATCAATTAAATTTGATAATTTAAAAAGTAAGTTTACAAACTGGAGATTCAGAAAAACTTTAAGAACTTTTAATAATAATTCTAACAAAGATTTTAATTATTATTTAATTTCTAATTTACTGTTTTCCATTTTAATTTTCGCTGACAAAGCAGAAGCCATATTTTATAGTAAAGGGTACAGTTTTGAAGATCTAAAAAAAGTAACATTAAACAGGAAAAAATTACCGGATAATCTGGTAGATAATTATAGGAAGTTTAAAGGCTGGGATCGAGCAGGTAGTAAAATTAATGAGAGAAGAAATGAGATTTATGATGAAGTTATTGATCAGGTTGAAAATCTGAATTTTGAAAATGAACGTATTTTATCTGTAAACGTCCCAACAGGAGCTGGGAAAACTATCTCTGTTTTTTCTGCTGCTTTAAAGTTAAGAAACAGAACTTCTCAAGATTTTAGAATAATATATGCACTGCCATTCACCTCAATAATTGATCAAAATTATGATGTGTTTTTAGATGTCTTAAATCATTCAACAATTAAAGCTGATAGTACAACAATTATTAAACATCATTATCTAAATGCAAAAAAGTATTTTTTTAATGAGGAAGAGAAGGAAAGTCAGAAATTAGACTACGATATTGCCAGGCATTTAATAGAGAGCTGGCAGTCGGAAATAGTTGTTACCACATTTGTTCAACTACTGCATTCAATCTTTTCTAACCGCAACCGTAGTTTGATCAAGTTTAATAATATCAGTAACTCAATTATAATTTTAGACGAAGTACAAAATATACCTCATAAATATTGGAAGCTCATTAAAGAATTTTTATCAGATATGGCTGAAAAATTAAATTGTTATTTTATCTTTTTAACTGCGACAATGCCCTTAATTTATAATGAGAAAAAGAAAGAAATTAAAGAATTAGCGATAAGTAAAAAAGATCATTTTAATTTCTTCGATCGAATAAATTTGGACACCAGTATGTTCAACCAGCCTCTGACTGTAGATCAATTTAAAGATTTTATTGAGGAAGAACTTATAAAATTTAATGATCAAGGATTTTTAATTATTCTCAATACAATTAAGAGTTCAATTGAGTTATATAATCATATTGAAAAATTAATTAGTGAGGGAGTTATAGAAGGAGACTTAATCTATTTATCAACCAATATTATCCCTAAAGAGAGACAGAAAAGAATAAATGAAATTGGTAAGCAAAAAAGACAGATTATAGTTTCAACTCAGATGGTAGAAGCAGGGGTGGATATTGATTTAGATAGAGTTTACAGGGATTTTGCACCCTTGGATTCTATTAATCAGTCCTGTGGTAGATGTAATAGAAACTTTGATCCAGATAATAAGGGTACAGTTAAATTAATTAGATTAATAAATGAAAATCATAATAATAAAGAATATGCTTCTTATATTTATGATGATTTTTTATTAAAGATTACTTCTGATATTATTACTGAACTACCTAGGATAGTTGGTGAAAAGTATTTCTTTGAGATGAATCAAAAATACTTTAACAAAATAGATAGACTTAAAAGTAATGATAATTCAGAAGCATTGATACGTAAAATTAAAAATTTGAAATATGAAAAATCTTTTTTTAAAGATGAAAATGAAGAAATATTTAGGTTGATTGATGATGATTATAACACAGTAAATTTATTTATGGCAGTGGATGAAGATTCTCAAGAACTCTGGGAAGACTATAAAGAAATCAGTGCTTTAGAAAGTAATAATATTGAAGAATTTATGAATAAAAAAGCTAAATTTGAGAATATAAAAAAAGAATTTCTGTCTTATGTAATTACTATTCCTAAATTTACTGCTGAAAAACACCTTGAAGATGAACAGTTAAAAAATAACTTTAATTATATAAGTCCCTTTCAGGTTGAAGATGTATATAATTTAAGTACAGGATTTAAGAGAGGAGAAATTGAAAGAGAAACTTTCTTCTAATTAATTATTAGGATGTGAAAATCATGCAGCTAATCATAAATACCTACGGCAGCTATCTTCATGTTAAGCAGAGTTCTTTTGAAATAAAGGCAGATGGCAAAAAGAAAAGGGTTTCTGCCAAAAAAGTAGATTCAATATTAATTACAACTGGGGCTGCCGTTAGCAGTGATGCAGTAAAATTGGCCCTCGAAAATAATATCGAGGTGCAATTTCTTGATTATTTCGGTAGATCAATGGGTAAAATCTGGCACTCTAAATTAGGCAGTACTACTTATATTAGACGCCGTCAACTTGAACTTGCTGACAATGAAGAAGGTAGTAAGCTGATTAAAGAAATAATGGTGGAAAAGGCTGAAAATATGATAAAACATCTTTATGACCTGGGAATTAAAAGAGGTGAAGATAAACAAAATTATTTATTTGAAACTATAGAAGAAATGGAAAAAATAAAAACCAAAATTTCTAAACTAACTGGGCCAGTAGAAATGATGCGGAATTCGATTATGGGATATGAAGGTAATATTTCGAAAAAATATTTTGATGCTTTAAATTATCTCCTGCCAGATCATTATAAGTTTGACAAAAGGACTTTTAGACCGGCTGAAGATGAATTCAATTGTTTATTAAATTATGGCTATGGAGTTTTGTACGGAAAAGTTGAAAAAGCCTTGATTATTGCTGGATTGGATCCTTATGTTGGGATTTTACATACTGATGGCTATAATAAGAAGTCTTTTGTCTTTGATTTTATAGAAATTTACAGACATCATATTGATCGGATAGTTATGAAGTTATTCAGTCGCAAAAAAGTAAGGAAGTCCCATTTTGATGAAATTAAAGGTGGTGTCACTTTAAATAAAGAGGGAAAAGAAGTCTTTCTAACAGCCTTAAATAAATATTTTGATCAGAGTATTTATTATAAGGGGAGACAGATTAAAGTAAATAATATTATTCAATTTGACTGTCATAATCTTGCCAATAGAATTATTGAGGAGGGAGATTAAATGCTTGTCTGGTGTATTTATGATATTGTTGAAGATAAAGTCCGCAAAAAAATTTCTGATAAAGCAATTGAACAGGGGTTATATAGAGTTCAAAAATCAGTTTTTGCTGGAAATATAGATAGTAACTTACTGGATGAATTAATTGTTTATTCAGAGGATTTAATAAACCCGGATGATGATTCTGTCTATATTTTTCCAATGTGTCAGGAAGACTTTAAAAAAATTGAATTACTGGGGCAGGCATTTAATAAAGCCAAAGTTAATGATGAGCTGCAAAGTTTATTTAGTTAGGAGTTTTAAAAATGAGTGAAAACATTAGTCTGACTTCAAGTATAGTTATGGAATATTTATACTGTCCTCGTTTTATTTATTATATGCTTTATCTGAAAATATCTCAGCATGAGGGAAGAAGATATAAGGTCCAGCGGGGTAAAAGTTCTCATCAGAGAAAATTAAAAGTTAACAAATCTTATTTAAGAAAAAAGATTGGTGTTAAAGAGAAAATTCTGGATGAAAAGTTATATTCAAGAACATATAATATTCACGGTATAGTAGATGAAATTCTGTTTTTAGAAGATGGAACTGCCGCTTCTTTAGATTACAAATTTGCTAAATATAAAGAGAGAACGTTTTTAACTCATAAATATCAGGCAGCAATGTATTCTTTGATGATTAAAGATAATTACAACATAGAAGTAAAAAAAGCCTTTATTGTTTATATAAGAAGTAAGAGTAAATTGATAGAGATCGAAATAAAAGATGAAATATATAATGATTTGCAGATTATTTTAAATGAAATCATCAATATAATTCAAAAAGGATATTTTCCCAAAAGAACAAAATATAAAAGTAGATGTCGAGACTGCACTTATAGAAATATTTGTATAAAATAGTCAGGGGGAATTAAGGTGGAAATTAAGCTTACAAAATTAAGTTATGAATTAGAGGACGAGCTTCCTGTTAGATATGGACATAAATTGCGAGGTTATTTTGCGAATAAATTTAAAGATGTTTTATTTCATCAGCACAAAAAAGATGGTAGTTTAAGGTATAAATATCCGTTGATTCAATATAAAATCATTGATAATAAGCCTTTAATAATCGGTTTGGGTGAAGGATCAGAAAAAATAATTAATAATTTTTTAGATATTGATGAACTGAGATTTGAAGATGAAATATATATTAATCCTGCGGGAAGATTAAATGTAGATCAGGAAGAATTATTTATTAATAATAATTATGACATGCCAGCCTACAAGTATAATTTCATCACTCCCTGGCTAGGATTAAGTCAAAAAAATTATAAAAAATATAGAAACAATTATCTTGATGCTTCTGCGAAAGAAAAAATGAAATTCTTAAAACGGTTAATTATTGGTAATATACTAAGTTTTGCTAAAGGGATAGACTGGTGGATTGAAGAAGAAATAGTTGTAGAAGCAAAATTAGAGGAGGTGTCAGTTAAATTCAAAAATAAAGAGATGATTGGCTTTAAAGGTTATTTTTTCAGCAATATTTATTTGCCGGAATTTATAGGGTTAGGAAAATCTACTAGCAGAGGTTTTGGAACTATCAGTAGAGAAAAAATTCTTGATTAGGCTTGTTTTAAGACTAGAAATTTTATAAAATATAACTAAGAAAGAGTAAAAATTATAAATTCTGAGGCAAAATTATTTTTCTTGAAAAAACTGAACCTTGATAATCCAATAAATGGCAATTTGGTCAAAATGGTCAAAGTTGCGGGATTTGGTGTAAATTTAGATATTTTTCTAGATTTAATTGGGGATAAACCCTTTAAAAAATTCTAGGAGAAGTGCTTTAATGACTGTTATAAAAGTTAGTTTGAGTTATATCGGGTTCCAATGACTGATCCACTAGAATAAGGATTGAAACTCTAGCAAGCGAAGGTACAAGAACATGGCCTGATGTTCCAATGACTGATCCACTAGAATAAGGATTGAAACCCTGTTTCAGATTTATGATAACTTTTTATTTTGCCAGGTTCCAATGACTGATCCACTAGAATAAGGATTGAAACATATGTCATCTATCATTTGCTTTTGAGTATCAATGTTCCAATGACTGATCCACTAGAATAAGGATTGAAACAAGCATTGTAACAGTTATAATCTAAAGAAAAGAACGTTCCAATGACTGATCCACTAGAATAAGGATTGAAACTATTTAGCTTATATAGAAGCAAGAAAGAAAAAAAGGTTCCAATGACTGATCCACTAGAATAAGGATTGAAACAAAATATAACAGCTAACCAGGGAATGAAGCAGTTAGGTTCCAATGACTGATCCACTAGAATAAGGATTGAAACTTCATTCTTCCCTAAAGATAAAGAAGAGATGGAGGGTTCCAATGACTGATCCACTAGAATAAGGATTGAAACGTTATTTGGTCCCTGAAGGTTGGAGCTGAACAAATATGTTCCAATGACTGATCCACTAGAATAAGGATTGAAACACTGGAGCTCAGTCAGAAAACTTTACAACTAAAACAGTTCCAATGACTGATCCACTAGAATAAGGATTGAAACAGAATGTGATATTATCCAACTTAGGACTATTGCAGTGGTTCCAATGACTGATCCACTAGAATAAGGATTGAAACAAATCAAAATTATCTAATACACTATCAGCAACTAAGTTCCAATGACTGATCCACTAGAATAAGGATTGAAACATTATATACCATTAGAAGTAGCTAAAGTTTATGGTGTTCCAATGACTGATCCACTAGAATAAGGATTGAAACCTATATTCATTTACAAATTCCTCCAATTCCCCTGTGTTCCAATGACTGATCCACTAGAATAAGGATTGAAACACTGAGGCTGATGGTATTAAAAAAGTGAATGCAAGTGTTCCAATGACTGATCCACTAGAATAAGGATTGAAACACTATATCTCCTTCATATATTTCTTTGCGATTTTTAGTTCCAATGACTGATCCACTAGAATAAGGATTGAAACGTTATTTGGTCCCTGAAGGTTGGAGCTGAACAAATATGTTCCAATGACTGATCCACTAGAATAAGGATTGAAACACTGGAGCTCAGTCAGAAAACTTTACAACTAAAACAGTTCCAATGACTGATCCACTAGAATAAGGATTGAAACATCTTGACCACCTCCAGAATAAAGCCAGGTGAAAAAGGTTCCAATGACTGATCCACTAGAATAAGGATTGAAACGTGATTCCTTTTTCCTGATCAGCTTTTTTCTCAATGTTCCAATGACTGATCCACTAGAATAAGGATTGAAACACAATTACTCAAGATGGTTTAGAGCTCCAATCAAAAGTTCCAATGACTGATCCACTAGAATAAGGATTGAAACTGAGCACAGTTGTGCTTGCCGGATTGGCAAGGGAAGTTCCAATGACTGATCCACTAGAATAAGGATTGAAACACCAGTCAATTATTCGCAAATGTTTATCTCGACTTCGTTCCAATGACTGATCCACTAGAATAAGGATTGAAACTTCATGTGCCCGATAATTTGACCGCAATGCTTGCCGGGGTTCCAATGACTGATCCACTAGAATAAGGATTGAAACTTCACCTTCCTTATATTAATATAATTTTTTAAACAAGTTCCAATGACTGATCCACTAGAATAAGGATTGAAACATTTTAATTTTTGACATTTATTAAGCACCTCCAAAAGTGTTCCAATGACTGATCCACTAGAATAAGGATTGAAACAGAGGAGAATCAGCTGGCATAAATTACTATCAGAAGTTCCAATGACTGATCCACTAGAATAAGGATTGAAACTTTTATAAACAGCAGTTAATGTCTTTTTACTGCCCGTTCCAATGACTGATCCACTAGAATAAGGATTGAAACTTTTTGCGTCGGTTATTGTCGCATTTGCTATCTTAGTTCCAATGACTGATCCACTAGAATAAGGATTGAAACTTTATTGTGCAGCTCGAATTTGGAATTTAAATAAATAAGTTCCAATGACTGATCCACTAGAATAAGGATTGAAACCCACTTCCAATTAAACTGCCAGCTAAACCCGCTGTGTTCCAATGACTGATCCACTAGAATAAGGATTGAAACTGATGGTTCAACAACAGAGGAGATCGAAACATTACAGTTCCAATGACTGATCCACTAGAATAAGGATTGAAACTCATCAATAAATCATCAATTGCACTTTTGCTACCTTTGTTCCAATGACTGATCCACTAGAATAAGGATTGAAACATAACATCTTTTGCCCAAAAATTACCAACTCTAGCTGTTCCAATGACTGATCCACTAGAATAAGGATTGAAACTTATAATCGTCTAAATAAGAATACCCGTCAGATTTGTTCCAATGACTGATCCACTAGAATAAGGATTGAAACTTTTCTGACCCATATTATAATCACACCTTCCCTGGTGTTCCAATGACTGATCCACTAGAATAAGGATTGAAACACTCGGGCAGTCGAACTCCACCTCTGTCAATTTCCAATGTTCCAATGACTGATCCACTAGAATAAGGATTGAAACCTGGATCACTAAACCAGTAAAAAATATTACTCTTTTGTTCCAATGACTGATCCACTAGAATAAGGATTGAAACAAAGTTGTGTAAAATATGGGTTATTGTCAGAAGATGGGTTCCAATGACTGATCCACTAGAATAAGGATTGAAACTGAGTTTGAATATGATTATATTGACAGAGAAGTTGTTCCAATGACTGATCCACTAGAATAAGGATTGAAACTGAGAACACTAACGATAGTGAATTTGAAATCTATCTGTTCCAATGACTGATCCACTAGAATAAGGATTGAAACTGAGTTTGAATATGATTATATTGACAGAGAAGTTAAAGTTCCAATGACTGATCCACTAGAATAAGGATTGAAACATAACATCTTTTGCCCAAAAATTACCAACTCTAGCTGTTCCAATGACTGATCCACTAGAATAAGGATTGAAACTTATAATCGTCTAAATAAGAATACCCGTCAGATTTGTTCCAATGACTGATCCACTAGAATAAGGATTGAAACTCAAGGTCAAATCGGCTCATTCCGGTGCCCCCGATGTGTTCCAATGACTGATCCACTAGAATAAGGATTGAAACTCTTTTCTATTTCTTCGATCAGTTCTAATGTTTCAGTTCCAATGACTGATCCACTAGAATAAGGATTGAAACTACCCGAATAATTTTGAAAGTATTTGTTGAATAAAGTTCCAATGACTGATCCACTAGAATAAGGATTGAAACATATTGGATGCGCTCAACTGCGGTCCCCTTGCGGGTTCCAATGACTGATCCACTAGAATAAGGATTGAAACTCAGATGGTTTGATTCCCGATGTAAAATATCTGTCGAGTTCCAATGACTGATCCACTAGAATAAGGATTGAAACAATGCTTCTTTCGTACTATATAATGTAACATTTTGAGTTCCAATGACTGATCCACTAGAATAAGGATTGAAACCCTCATTGCTGAATAATAAAGCATTATCTTCTTGCGTTCCAATGACTGATCCACTAGAATAAGGATTGAAACGGTTCATTATACCTTACTTTGATTTCCCCTCCTCTAAGTTCCAATGACTGATCCACTAGAATAAGGATTGAAACATATCAAATTGAGAGTTTCCTTTGCTGTCCTTATCAGTTCCAATGACTGATCCACTAGAATAAGGATTGAAACGGACTAGAAGGGGTTAGAGAATTGGACCAGATAGAGGTTCCAATGACTGATCCACTAGAATAAGGATTGAAACAGCGTAATCGTTACATCTTGATGGCCTAATCTTTCTTGTTCCAATGACTGATCCACTAGAATAAGGATTGAAACACATCTGGGAATACTAGAAGCTGTGGATGTTTACAGTTCCAATGACTGATCCACTAGAATAAGGATTGAAACAGTCTAAAAACCACTCTTTCATTTCAGTTATAAGTGGTTCCAATGACTGATCCACTAGAATAAGGATTGAAACCTTTGAACAGTTCTGGGAGCATAATGTTCTCCATCAGTGTTCCAATGACTGATCCACTAGAATAAGGATTGAAACCTTTGAACAGTTCTGGGAGCATAATGTTCTCCATCAGTGTTCCAATGACTGATCCACTAGAATAAGGATTGAAACTAATTTCATAACCGTTTTTGTCGAGCCAGTCGTGGAGTTCCAATGACTGATCCACTAGAATAAGGATTGAAACGGTAGTTTTTCATTGTCTGCCCCTCCTATTAAATATGTTCCAATGACTGATCCACTAGAATAAGGATTGAAACAGAAAGTGTAAAAGGACCGGGCTTGCTGGTTTTGAGTTCCAATGACTGATCCACTAGAATAAGGATTGAAACATATCTGATATAGAGGACCGGGACAGCTTTTTAAATGTTCCAATGACTGATCCACTAGAATAAGGATTGAAACATGTAAATCCAGTTTGGCTGCTTGGGTATGATGAAGTTCCAATGACTGATCCACTAGAATAAGGATTGAAACACTACCTCTGCGCTCGCTCCTACTCCATGCTCCTCGTGTTCCAATGACTGATCCACTAGAATAAGGATTGAAACTTATATAAAATAATGTATTTGAACAATTTTGTATATGTTCCAATGACTGATCCACTAGAATAAGGATTGAAACGATGATAGCACAATCAAACAGATCATTAGGATAAGTTCCAATGACTGATCCACTAGAATAAGGATTGAAACATAGGGGTGCATAAGAATGAGAGATAAAAAAATTCGGTTCCAATGACTGATCCACTAGAATAAGGATTGAAACATCATCGGCATTCAAGAATCCATCGACTTCAACTTGTTCCAATGACTGATCCACTAGAATAAGGATTGAAACTCTCAATATACTTCCGGACCAAATTGTCAAATTCTTGTTCCAATGACTGATCCACTAGAATAAGGATTGAAACGATTCCAAAACTGATTCTCAAAAAATCATCGGCCAGTGTTCCAATGACTGATCCACTAGAATAAGGATTGAAACATGCTGTGATTTTGCAAATTAATCCAGTTAAATTATTCAGATTAAATCAGCCTAAAATAATTAAAATTACAGCATAATTTTCAAATTAAATTAGTAAAAACAAAAATATTTTGCAGATTAAATTAGCAAGGGACTTAAAAATAAGCCCCTTTAATTTGAATAATATTTTTCACTTTAAAATGTATCTTTTTCGCAGGCTTTGAAGACAATTTCCTGGTTTATCTGCTCTGCTTTAAGCTGAAATCCTAAAAGCAGAGAATTAACTGCGATATTGTTAATCAATCTGGGTAGTCCTCTGGATCTCAAGGCAATTGCCTCCAGAGCCTGAGATATGAATATTGGGTGATTTGCTCCAGCAAGTTTAAGCTGGTGCTCAACATATTCTTTGACTTCCTCTTTGTTTAAGGGGTTCAGCTGATACTTCATGATCACTCGCTGATTTAAGGACTGATTATGATTTAAATTTAGCTTGGTCATAAAGTGAGATAAACCAGCTAAAATAAGAATAAATGGATTCTGAGAATCCATAGCAAAATTAAATAAAATACCAAGATCACTTAAAAATTTGTTGGGAGCAAGCTGCATTTCATCTAATATAATAATCGGAGTAATCTTTTTCTCGTTGTAAAACTTTAAGATAGCAGCCTGAACCTGATTAAAAAGGTCCACCTTTCTGAATTTAGGTTCTTCTCCCAGGCCAATGGCTATGCCTCTGTAAAAATCCATTACTGATCCTGTAGATAAGGGAAAATAGATGACCTTAAATAATGATGGATTAACACTGTCAGCCATAGATCTCAGGGCAGAAGTTTTACCACTTCCAGGTTCACCAATAATGACAGCAATGCCTCTTGTTTTTTTAAGATAGTCAAGTCTGGCAGAAAGTTCTTTTAAGTTTTCAGACTGGTAGAGATCTTTAGTTTCAATCTCTTTTTTAAATGGATTATCTGATAAAGAATAAAAAGATTTATACATTTTTGCTACCTCCTTCAGTCATTTTAGCAAAGGAGATAGGATTACCTCTTTTAGCATGAGCATTATCAGCCATAATCACAGGCTCAGCCTTAGTAATACATTTACCATTTTCATAAAGATAAATATTATCATATGTTTCTTGATCAAAGCGGATCTTAACCTTTTTGCCAATATAGACAGGTGGCACCTGATAGAGTTTAGAATTAACAGATATAGTTCCATCATGTCTAACTTTTCTCTGAGCTCTTTTGAGAAAAAGCAGCTTAAGTTTTTCAGGATCATCATAGGTCTTAACCTGAATAATCTGGGACATGTATTTATCCAGAGGAGTCATCTTTAGCGAAGAGTGCACTTTACGGTGATAATCTTTTTCCAGCCACTTAAAAAAGCTTTTGTTCAGTTTATCCAGGGAAGATAAATCATCATCAGTTAAAAGAGGTAAAAACCTTTTTCTGACAGTTAAGTAAAACCTTTCAATTTTGCCTTTATCAGCAGGTGAATACGGCTTAGTGTGAATCAGGGTAATACCTAAAGAAGCACAGGCAAAATGGAGATTATCACTGCGATAGACTTTACCATTATCAACATAGAGGAGTTTGGGGATGCCTCTTCTCAAAATGGCTTCAGAAAGTACCTGCTGCACAGCAGAAAACTTTTCTGTTGTTAAGAATTTGGCATAAGTAATAACCCTGGAGCAGTCATCAATAAAGGCAAAGAGAAAAGTCTTAACCTTTTTGCCATCAAGGTTGAGATAGGGTCCATACATCTCGTCTCCCTGCCAGAGCATATTAACCTGATCATAGGCAAAACGGCGTCTGTTTTCTTCTTTGCGGGGAGAGTTGACCAACAGGTTCTTCTTTTTAAGAAAGCGATAGACAGTAGAATAGGAGGCTTGAGAGGGCAGCATTTTCTTTTCAGTAATCAGCTGATCATAGAGTAAAGAAACAGACCGATCAGGATGATCTTCTCTAGCTTCTAAAATAACTTCCTTAAGTTCTGGAGTTAAAACACGACTTTTACCTCTGTCGTTTCTGGGTTTGGGTTTCAGCCCTTCAAAACCACCTTTGCGATAGGCTCTAACCCACATGGATATGGTTTTTGGTGAGTATTCTCTGACACCATAATAAGGGACATTATGTTTTTTAGCAGCCACCTTTGCCAGATATTCGTTCTGTTTTTTCACCTGCCTATTCAAGATAGGAGAAATGAGGGAAAAGCGAAATAGAGCTATCTGTTCTCTGTCATTATCAGTCATCAAAATCAGCTCCTTTAAGCTTGAATTTTAGCATTTAAGAGCAAAATTGTTCTTAAACTGCTGATAATAACATTTTAATCAGAAAAATAGCTCTTTTCTAGTGAAAGCTTTTGTGTTTAAAAAAATAGTTCCAAAAAGTCAATCTTTATGGTACAATTAAAGTGCCATAAAACATTGATTAAAGTGATCCTGATACTCTTTTGAGAGTATCTGAGCGTCGGAGCTCCAAATCATTTTAATTAGTTTTGTGGCTTTTTTTATTCTTGCTAATTTAAAGGGGATCAGTGAGTGGTATTTGTCTCTGAAAAAAGCAATCAACCCAGGAATATTGCAGGTAAACCTGTGCAAATAAAAATATACTGCTCGTTTGTAGAGGAGTAGTTTTTTCTGGAGTAGATATTCTTTCATACAGCAGATAATATAATTAAGAGATCTCTGAAATCTAGGGAAGAGAAAAGCTGGAAGAATGGAAACAGTTTTGCCGCAGTGCTGGCATTTGTATCTTCTGATTAGTATCCAGAAGCATTTGCCATCAATAGTGATTACATAACGATGGTAAAATCCATGTTTAAGGAGTTTATCATGGCAGTGAGGACATTCTTCAGGGTGCAAAAAATCATTATTCTGACCAAGCTCAGAATATTTTTTTACAGGTATTTTAAAGTCATGAATGATTTGCATCCGATCACACCCTAAATATTCTGACAATATTTTATCAGATTAATTTAGGAAAAGAAAGTGCCTGCTTTAAATTATTTTGATTAATATTTATCGTTTTCTAATGGATTAATTTGATAGATAACAACATGCGCTCGGCTCGGGTCCCGGATGGATTCGAGCAGTTCCAATGACTGATCCACTAGAATAAGGATTGAAACCTCTCGGAGCTCCAATAGCGCACACCGGCGGAAAGAGTTCCAATGACTGATCCACTAGAATAAGGATTGAAACAATCTTTTGCAAATGTATCTACATATTTTTTAGCATGTTCCAATGACTGATCCACTAGAATAAGGATTGAAACATCGCCCCCTAAACAATCAGATATATATTAACATCAGTTCCAATGACTGATCCACTAGAATAAGGATTGAAACAAGAATGGGAGGAAGGCAATGAATCTAAAAGAAAAGGTTCCAATGACTGATCCACTAGAATAAGGATTGAAACATGAGTTCGCTAAACTATTCCAACAAAAAGGGTGATGTTCCAATGACTGATCCACTAGAATAAGGATTGAAACTATGATATTGAATTCATATAAACACAATCTAATAGTGGTTCCAATGACTGATCCACTAGAATAAGGATTGAAACCTTTCGCACTTGCTGCATGTCTTATCGCCTCTAAGTTCCAATGACTGATCCACTAGAATAAGGATTGAAACTAATTTTGAAAATAAGCCTGTGAATATTAACTTAGGGTTCCAATGACTGATCCACTAGAATAAGGATTGAAACGTGGTGGAACTTCATTTTTCATACTTACTAGAATGTGTTCCAATGACTGATCCACTAGAATAAGGATTGAAACATTGGAGAAGAGATATCTTCTTTTATACGAAAATATGTTCCAATGACTGATCCACTAGAATAAGGATTGAAACGTTCTAATAACCAGCGAGAGGAATCACTTGATGCTGTTCCAATGACTGATTGAGGTTCCCCCATTAAATTAGACACATAGTTTAGATAGTTTTCTCTCGTTTTCGTAGTCTTCTGGACTTTTATAATTTAATGTAGAATGCATTCTGATTCTGTTGTAATAAACAGCTATATATTCGAAAATATCTTGTCTTGCTTGTTGTCTAGTTTTATAATTATTTTGATAAATTAATTCTGTTTTTATTGTGGAGAAGAAACTTTCTGCCACTGCATTATCCCAGCAGTCTCCTTTGCGGCTCATTGAGGATCTTATACCATTTTTCCATAGTTCTTTCTGGAAATCATGACTTGCATACTGGCTGCCTCTATCAGAATGAAATATCAAACCTTTTTTAGGATTTCTATTTTTAATTCCCATGTTTAAAGCATCTATCACAAGCTGCCTGGTCATTCTTGGATCGGGTATAATTAATTAAACAGTTTTTTCTCGGACATGATATAATAAGATAATACAAACTAAATTGGAGGAAAATATCATGTCTAAAAGATATCCTGAAGAAATGAAAAGAAAAGTTGTTGAA